>Ga0209979_1000047_pt1 | contig 217216 bp, 213 predicted proteins | sample AnhtaG_FD_183114 | JGI IMG/M metagenome (GOLD analysis project Ga0209979, IMG submission 183114) | Deep subsurface microbial communities from Anholt, Denmark to uncover new lineages of life (NeLLi) - Anholt_01485 metaG (SPAdes) (version 2) | ecosystem: Environmental > Aquatic > Marine >...
ACTATACGCCGATGCAGTTGGGCTATAATCGTCCCAATACGGAGTGCTCCAGCTCGAAGACACCTATAGGGGGGCTGTACCTGTGTGGCGCTTCCACCTATCCCGGAGGCATGGTCACCGGAGGCCCCGGATACGTGGCTGCCAACAAGGTAGCCGAGGACATGGGCCTGAAGAAATGGTGGAAGCCGACGCCTGCCATGGAGAAGTACATCAAGACCTATATGGAGTGATTGCTGACTGCTGTATCCGGGTAGCGCCAGGGTGACACGTGCTACTCTGAGAATGTTCAGAAATGTCGTTGCCCAGTTCATCGGCAACGCATGCCTGATACAAGACCCACGTATGGGAGGGGACCAACTGTCGTGGCGACACGCCATGCTGTCTGCCTGGGGCGAGCGGACAGAACTTCAGGTAACCCGTGGCCACGCTCACAATGACAAGGGAGGGGCTTGAATCCACGGAATAAAGTCGAATAATGAGGCAACTCGAGGTATGAGTTGACGGCCAGACAGTGCGCTCGTATCATTCGATGTGCAGCCGCATCGGAAAAAGGACGCCAGGAGTTTTCTTGGCAAACTCCTAAATACAAATAATAAAAGGGGGTGAATCATGCTTACCAAAGATGACGAGCTTCTGTGTCACCAGACCTCTTCCACCTTTGACCACGTGGAGACCAGCGACCCGAAGTGGACGGAGAGGATAGTGGTTTTTGCCTTCGACATTTCGGGGAAATTGAACCTCATGACTGGCCTTGCCCGCTATGCCAACCGGAATGTCATGGATGCCTATGGCATGGTAACCGTTGATAACAAAACAGTACACATTGTCAGGGCTTCTCGTGAGCTCCGTCCCGAAACCGCCGAGCTTAGGGTTGGCCCCTTCTCTTACGAGGTTGTTGAGCCATTGAAGAAAGTGCGGGCGGCCCTTGGTGAGAATGAGTACGGCCTCAGCTTCCAAATAGAATTTGATGGGACCTTCCCCCCCTATGAGCAGATACCGATGTTCTATCGGTCTCGGGGCAGGGTGCGAGAGGATGCCAGGCGCTACTATCAGTTAGGCAGGCCCAGCGGCTGGCTGAAAGTTGAGGGGAAGACTTATGAGGTCGACAAGGTAAAATGGCGGGTAGGCAGGGACCACTCCTGGGGTGTCAGGTGGGGCGGTGGAGGGGGTAGCGTACCAGATCCCATGGCGCAGCCCGAGGAGGTCGCGCCGGGAGTCCTGTACTGCGCGGGCATCTTCGCTTTCGACAAGTGGATGGTTCACTTCGCGGTAAGAGAGGACTGGGAGGGCAAGCCCTGGCATTTCGAAGGCTGGGTGTTTTATCCCTATGGAAGCGAGAGAGAGGGGGAGGAACTCAAGCTGGTGAGCGTGGAGCACGACTTCCAGTTCCGCCCCGATGTGCGGCTGATAAAATCTGGACGCGTAATCCTTAACGCCGTCGATGGCTCCAAGAGGGAGATTTCGATACGCTCCCTTAGTACCTACTACCCCGGGCCTGCCGGGTATGATTACTATAACGATTATATGTCCGGTATGTGGAAGGGGCCTTACTTTATGGATGGTTTCAAGGTGGATATCACCGACCCGGATGTGTTAAGAAAAATCTGCCTGCTCAGCGAGACCTGGTGCGAGGTGCGCTGCGGCGACGAGGTTGGCCATGGAAACTTCGAGATGCTTTTCGTTGGCAAGTATCCCAGGTACGGCTACCAGGGCTACTAAGAGGGGGGCAAGGGGCAGAGCACAGTGCCAGAGGCCTGAATTACGGGGCAAACTTTCGAAACGTGGGGTTTTAGCCCTATCATAAGATTTTGGTGTCACCCTGGAGGAAGTCCAGGGAAAGGAGGCATGATGGTCCTTTCGCGGCAGGCAGACCTATCAGAAATACAGTCAAAGCTTATGCCCTGGCTGCAAAAAAAGATGCCTCAGGCCCAGAACCTATCTATATCAGGAATGAAACGACCGGAAGCTGGATGGGCCTCTGACACTTTTGTCTTTGACCTAAGCTGGGATGAGGCCGGACAACACAGGTCGCAGGGAATGGTGCTCCGCCGCTCATCCCAGCCACCGCTCTTCCCCGACCATGACCTGAGGAGGCAGTTCCGTGTTATGGAGTGCCTGCAAGGAACAGACATCCCCGTGCCCAAGGTCTACTGGCTGGAGAGGGACGAAAGCATACTCGGCGCCCCCTTCTACATCATGGGCAGGATAGAGGGAGTCATTCCATCCGATTACCCCGTGTACCACTCCTTCGGGGTTTACCATGATGCCACTCCCGAGCAGCGGGCCAAGATGTGGTGGGAATGTGTGGAGGCCATGGCAAAAATCCACCAGCTTGACTGGAGGAGCCTGGGCGTTTCCTTCCTTGGCGTTCCAAAGGAAGGTACCAGCACCCTGGATGGGCTACTGGACTACTACAAGGAGTACCTCAATTGGGTCAAGGAAGACCCTCAAGAACCTCAGCCAATCCTGGAGGCAGCCATAGCATGGCTGAAGGAGAACCGGTACACCCCCGAGCATTTGACCTTGTGCTGGGGCGATTCCCGAATGTCTAACATTATCTACAGCCCCGATTTCGAGGTGCTGGCGGTGCTGGATTGGGAGATAGCTTATCTGGGAGACCCCGAGTGCGAGCTGGGTTGGCTCCTCTTCCTCGACTGGTCCAACAGTGAGGCCAACGGTATCCCCCGGCTGGAAGGCACCCCTGGAACAGAAGAGACCGTACAGCGTTACGAAGAGCTGACCGGGTGGAAGGTGAGGAACCTGTTTTACAACGAGGTTCTGGCTGCCGTCAGACTCGGGGTGACCATGCTTAAAATGTATAAGAACATGAAGGCAGCCGGCATCCCCCTGGCCCCCGAGGACATCGAGCTGAACAACTTCTGCACCCAAAGGCTGGCCAGCCAGTTGAACTTACCTCCTCCCGGACCAAGTGGGGTGGCGGCAAGGCTCGAGGAGGTGACGGTGACAGCCCAGTTCCACCTCACCGGACCTGGCGGCCGCGACTGGTATCTGGTATCTGATAGGGGTAAGGTAACCGTCTATGAGGGAACGGTGGAGAATCCTAACGTTACGCTCACCGTATCGGCCGAGGACTGGGAGGCTATCCAGAGGGGAGAACTGGGCCGTACTGAAGCCTGGCTGACCGGCAAGCTCAAGATGGAGGGTGACATGGGCTTGTTGATGCAGCTTGAGGGCGTGCTCTCTAATCTTGGCGGGGCTAACTAGTTACTGCCTCAGCCTCGAGGGAATGCTGAAACTCCCAGGCTGGGGAAGTCAGCGGAAGTCAGCGGCGCACAACCCTGGTTTGAGCTGTGGGCTTCCGAACATTGGAGAGGAGGTATGACAAGTGGCTACTTTCGGATATACCGGCCGGATCCTGACTGTAGACCTGTCTTCGCGGAGTGCAACCGACGTCTCTACTCAAGACTATGCGGACAGGTTTCTTGGAGGGAGGGGACTGGCCGCCAAAATCTATTGGGACGAGGTCTCGCCGGAGGCCAACGCTCTCGATCCGGTGAACAGAATCGTGTTTGCCACCGGGCCGCTCTGCGGAGTGCCCCTAATCGCCGGCTCACGATGGACGGTATGCGGCAAATCCCCCGCCGTGGATCGGTTTTCCTATGGTAACCTGGGCGGCACATGGGGTGCCGAACTCAAGTTTGCCGGCTACGATGCCGTTGCGGTACACGGCAGGTCAGACAAACCCGTCTACTTGTTCGTCCACGATGGGACTGCCGAGCTGAGGGATGCCGGAGATCTGTGGGGAAAGGGCGCCATTGACACCAGGGAAGCCTTACAGGCCGAACTGGGACAGTCGGCCAAAGTCGTGGCTATCGGTCCGGGCGGCGAGAACATGGCTGTAATGGCCAACGTGATCGCTGACAACGATGCTTCTGGTTCCAAGGGCTTGGGAGCCGTCATGGGTTCGAAGCGGCTGAAGGCTATCGCCGCAATTGGCGGGGGCAGAAGGGCCCAAGTGGCCCAGCCGGAAAGGCTGCGGCAGTTGTTGGACCAATACCGTGGACTCAAGAGAGGCTTCCCCTACTACGATGAGGCATTCTATGACGTTCTCTGCCGATTCTCGAGGGACACTACGACCGAGATCAAGATGATACCAGACACGAGCGCGAGGATGAAGAAGCAGCCTTGCTACGGTTGCCAGGGGAAGTGCCCCAGGAGGACGTATCGAGCAGGTGATGGTGGGGCAGGGAAGTTCATGTGCCACTCAGCGTATTTCTACCAACCTTGGGCAGAGCAGTACTACGGAGAGTGGAACGACGTGCCGTTCCACGCCACCAAGCTATGCGACCAGTACAGCCTTGACACGATCGCCATCGATCTGATGATCAGTTGGCTCCACCAATGCCATGAAGCCGGTATACTCACCGATCAAAACACAGGTATTCCCATATCGAAACTGGGAAGTTGGGAGTTCATAGAAAGCCTCATAAGGAAGATCTCGCTGCGGGAAGGATTCGGGGATGCGTTGGCCGCTGGAATGGATCATGCCGCAGAGCAGGTGGGACCTGCGGCCAAGGGACTGGTGGACAATGCTGGCATAGTCGGCGAAGCTGGGTACAACCAGCCATACGGGCCGAGACTCTATTCCACCACCGGGCTCTTCTGGGCCACCGAGACCAGGTGGCCCATGTACCTGCTGCACGAGGTAGCCACCACTGTGTCCAAATGGGTTACTTGGCGTATGATGGGTTTCGGTTACTTTACGTCGGATCTACTACGTGCCACTGCCAGAATGTTCTGGGGCAGCGAGGCAGCGGCCGACTTCTTGACCTACGAGGGAAAAGCCCTGGCGGCAAAGATGATTCAGGACCGTGGCTATGCCAGGGAGTGTCTCGTTCTATGTGAATGGCTTTGGCCCATCGTCGATCTTGAGTTCACTGAGGACCATATGGGTGACCCTACCATGGAGAGCAAACTCGTGTCTGCCGTGACAGGGAGGGAGGTGGACAAAGAGGGCCTTGACAGAATAGGCGAGATGGTGTTTAACCTGCAGAGGGCCATTCTCGTCAGGGAAGGCCACCGCGGCAGGGAGTCCGACACCCTTCCGGAACGCTCTTACACAGTACCCCTCGAGTATGATGTCTCGAATGCTCACTGTGTGGTGCCAGGGTCAGAGGGAGAGGTCATATCCCGAAAGGGCGCAGTAGTGGATAGAGAAGAATTTGAAAGGATGAAAGACGAATACTACCAGCTCAGGCAATGGGATGTAGCCACTGGTCTTCAAACCAGGGCAGGCCTGGAGAAGCTAGGGCTACAGGATGTTGCCCAAGACTTAGAGCAGAGGGGGCTTTTAGCTGCCTGCTGAAGCAGGACATCCAAAAGGGAGGTGAGAAATGAAAAAGCATTGGGAAGTAGCTATCGCTTGCTTTTTGGTCTTGGCCATGTTAGCGACACTTTGCTGGGGCTGCGCCGAGGAGGAAGAAGAATTGCGGACTATCACTATAGGCGAAATCTCGGATTTTACAGGCGTAAGCGCGCCGGCGTGTATTCCCCTGCACCGTGCCATGGAGGATCTGGTCAAGTATTACAACGACGAGGGGCTCATACCTGGCGCCAAACTGCGACTGGTCGGCTATGACACTCGTACCGACCCTGCCAGGTACATACCTGGCTATGACTGGCTTAAGGAGCAGGGGGCAGACCTAATCCTTGCGGTTGTAACAGGGTCGGCGGAGACGATAAGACCCTTCGCAGAGAATGATAGGATCCCGGTAGCTACCGTCGCACACAGCAAGGCCGCGGTGGAGCCTCCGGGATGGGTATTTGTCCTTACTGCCCCTATCCCACCTCAAGCGAAAACCCTCCTGAAATGGCTCAGCGAAAACGACTGGGACTATGATGCGCAGGGAACCCCCAAGCTTGGCTTTTACGGTTGGCAGGAGCCCATATCAATAGGGGTAGACGCGGCAATAAAGGAGTATTGCCAGGCTTATCCGGGTGAGTTTGACTATGTTGGCGGTTTCATGGGTCCTTTGGGCTCGATGACCTGTGTTGCTGAGGTAGAGCAACTCAAAGACTGCGACTATGTATTTGGGAGCATGTTCATGGGGGCCGTTTTTATCAAAGAGTACCGCGCCAGGGGGTATGATGCTGCCCAGTTTATCGCTGATGCCGGCAGTTTCGGCTTCTACGAGTTCATGGTGGAGAAGGCTGGCTGGGAGAATCTTGATGGGTACATCACCACCATGTTAGCTCCGTGGTTTGATGAAGAAAATGCTGCAGTGGCTTTCATCAAAGAGGTCATTGATAGGTACCACCCTGGGGCAAGTCCTAAAGATATGGGCGGATCTTACCACGGTGCATTCTTCATGCTGCTTTCTATTTTTGAGATCGTGCGGCAGGCAGTAGAAGAGGTGGGCGCCGAGAATTTTGACGGCCAGGCCTTCTATGACGCGGCGGTAAAGTTTAGCCTGCAATATGAAGGTCTCCCGGAATATTACTTTACTGACACTGAGCGGTGCTTGCTACATGAATGTGCGATATATGAATGGAGCGCCGCGGCCGAGGAGCTGGTTAGGCTCACCGATTGGCTGCCTCTGATAGAGTGAAGCGTGAAGAGAGCCGGGCTCATACCATAATGAATGCCTGACTTAAAGAGGGAAGAGGAGCATCAAGGAGGTGAACGTTTGAGATTCGACAACAAGGTAGCCATAGTAACTGGCAGCAGTCGGGGAATCGGCGAAGCCATAGCCCTGGGTTTCGCCCAGGAGGGGGCTGATGTCGTGCTGGCGGCCCGCACTGTGGAGGCGCTACGCGCTCATGCTGAGAAGATACGCGCTCTTGGCAGCAGAGCTCTCCCGCTAAAGGTTGATATCAGTCGCCTGAGCGACGTGGAAGAAATGGTCAAGGCAACGTTGCAGGAATTTGGGCGGACAGACATCCTGGTCAATAACGCTGCCTACACAGAAATGAGCCTCAAGCCCTTCCATGAGACCAACCCACAGGATTGGGATGGAGAGATAAACACAACCTTGAAAGGCACGCTGAACTGCTGCTGGGCAGTCCTGCCTCAAATGATGAAGCAGCAGTACGGCAGGATTATCAACGTCACTACTGCTGGCGTCAAGACGGGCTCACAATACCTGTCGTTATACGGAGCCTGCAAGGCTGCCGTGGCCCAGTTCTCTAAGAGTCTTGCTACGGAGTTGGTGCCATACGGGATACTGGTCAATGCTGTGGCACCAGGCATGATCAGAACCGGCACCCTGGATCGGGCCTTTGGGGAGGAATTACTGAAAGCCAATCTCGCCACTACAGGCGTTGGGCGGATAGGCCAGCCCGAGGAGATGGCAAGGGTTATCCTCTTTCTGGCTTCGGACGAAGCCAGCTACGTAACAGGACAGCACTGGTCGGTCTGTGGCGGACTCAGCCCTCAGTAGGCAGGACGAGAACCGGGGTTGGGGCCTAATAGTCTGGCAGGGTCGAACTGTCCGAGAGTGACTCAAGCACTGCAACAGCTAAAGTGCCTATTAGCGAGTTGTGCCAATGCTGCTGACGGCTCACAATGTCGATTTCGGGCTAATAGGTGTCGGTGGTTCAAAATGAAAGGTGCATGGCGCGCCGCTACCTGACCACTCTATCGGATCATAAAAGAGCAGGTAACTGCTAAATCGGTGACGATCTAGAAAGGCAGCAGTCTGAGGACTGCTGTTGCTAAGGTTTCTCTTTCGTCTTTACGAAGCAGTCGTTGCAGTAGACGGGACGGTCGCCCGAAGGCTGGAAGGGCACCTTTGCTGGGGAGCCGCAGGAGTCACATACGATATCGTAGTACTCCCGCTCCGCCCTCGGGATGCGTCCGCTCCGCTTGGCAGTGCGACAGGAAGGGCAACGTCCGGGCTCATTGAGCAGTCCCCGTGATTGGTAGAACTCCTGCTCACCTGCGGTAAAGGTGAACTCAGCACTGCAGTCCCGGCAAGTCAAGGTCTTGTCTGCAAACACTATCCTCTGGCCTCCTGGTATACTTTTTCGCTATAGCCACCTGGATGCTGTTCGCAGCTAAGGACCCTGTAACAGCGCTACCTAGCGGAAACGGCATTGTACCCAGACCATAGCGTCGTGCCCAAGTATACTATCTCATCGTGGGAAGTGCAAGCCCTGGTATTTTTGGTCTCTACATGGTAATAGATGACATGCCAGTTCAGCTTCTACCCGGCCATATTGGCCCCCTGGCCGTCGCCTCACCTGTCATTTCAATCTCGGGGTTATGGCCGTGATGCACAAGGGCGCAGCGATGTATTATACTTGTAATCTGTAGGACAGCGAGCCGATCAGGGTATAAAGAGGCGAAGCGAGGTAGAGCCGGATAAGGGAGACATGATGTACGGGCTGCGCCAGCGGATGAAACGCCAGGTGAACAGAGCCCTGGAAAGGGACCGCTCCAGCGAGCGGTACGTGGAAGTAGCATCAACATTCCTGTGGCCATGGCGAGAGCCCTGGCTGGTGGCTCTGGTAAGCCTTGTGGCTCTTTTAGACTACGTCACTACTTATGCCGTCCTGGAGCTGAGTGGCAAGGCGGATGTGTATGAGGTCGGATGGCTCGCTGGCTGGGCCCTGCGGAGGGGTGGGTTCGGGACGCTCTTCCTGGTGGACATGGTTGCTGTAATAGGTCTTGCGCTGCTAGCTGTGGTAACATGGCATCTCTGCTTGCGGTTTGGCTTTAAAGGGTTCGGGCGAGCCATGTTCGTCATCCTGCTGGTGCCTTATGCAGTGGTGGCCTTTGCTGCCGTTGTCAATAACCTGGTGTTGACATTTCTGTAGGTGGCACCTGTCGGCTGCAGGAAGGCACAGGGCGTTACCAGAGCGACGGGTCCTGCTAGCCAGTGATAGGCGGATCCAAGAGTGAAAAAGATGAGAGGAGGGCTCAAGGATGCACAAATCGACTGAAGAGTTCTGGAAGATGTTCGGTGGTGGCAAGGAAGACATGGGCAAGATGCTCGAGGGCTACATCTATAGTCGGTGGCCCAGCTTGTACGTTTACCATCTCCGCAAACTAGCGCTGCCTGATTCTGAAATGACTATTCGCTATCCAGAAGAAGGGGCAACTGCTGAGGTTGACGAGTTGGCCCAGGCAGTTGCAGAGAGGACCCTTCTCACCCTGTTGAGTCCTGAGACGAGCACCTATCACAGCAAGGTGGTCAAACTGGATGATGCCGAGGCTTTGGTGAGCGTTACGCGAGATATATCGCTGACCAACCTGGAGGCGGTCATACCCTATAAGCACGCCAGAGATATCATCCTGAAGAATCCCGATCACATTGCAGTAATCAACTGTCCGTGCAGAGCGACGAAGGAGAACCCGTGCCAACCCATAGATGTCTGTATAGCCGTAGGAGAGCCATTTGTCAGCTTCATGCTGGAGCACAAGACAAACAACCCCCGCAAGCTCACTCAGGAAGAGGCGGTGGAGATTCTGAAGGCCGAAGACGATAGGGGACATGTGCACACCGCCTGGTTCAAAGATGCCATGGGCGATAGGTTCTACGTTATCTGCAATTGCTGCAAATGCTGTTGTGGAGGGATGAGGGCCTTTCTCATGGGTGTTCCCATGATCGCCCCCTCAGGCTATGTCTGCGAGATAAGCGAAGACTGTAATGGCTGTGGAGACTGTGCCGAGTTTTGCCAGTTTGGAGCCATTAGCTTGAATGAACAGGCAGAAGTCGTTTATGAGAAATGTATGGGCTGCGGAGTGTGTGAGACAAAGTGCCCCGTAAGCGCAATCAGCTTAAAGAGGGACCCGGCGAAAGGCGAGCCTTTGGATATTAGAGCACTTATGGGAGAGGCGTGAGCTTGGACTGAAAGCCTTGGTCAGCCTGTCTGGGGTGCTCCGCATAGGGCACAACCCGGTTCAGATTGCCGCAATCAGCCAGTCGCTGGCCAGTGGTTTGGAACAGGGTCGATCACTATATTGTGTCCCCGCCTGGGAGCGCATCCAGCCTGGACTTCGTCACGCCTGACAGGCTAGATGACCTTTACTCTATATTCTTTAATAAGGTTGTTTTCCTCTTTCACAATGACGCCGAGAGCCATAAATACCATGTCCTCATGGGTAATATCATACCTCATGGCGCTGCCATTTATGGCCACATTACTTACATTGAGTCCACCCTGGGCAAATAGCCCCTTGAAGAAGGGTTCTAAATTGTCTCGGCCTTTCAAACTGACCGGTTCCAGTCCCATTTTGGTGAAGCCATCATCGTAGAACTCTCCGTCTTCGGTGAAAAGCGAAGCAAGTTTGCTGCCGTCCCCCATCTTTACATAATCGATATACCTCTCCAGTAAGTTCATGATTGGTGCCTCCTTGATTAGTCTGGGTTAGATGCAAAACAACTAAGACAACTCCCAAACACAGCCTCCTTATTGAGGGCCGCCGTCCGACGGGATAATGATGCCGGTGATGAAGGCTGAGGCGTCCGAGGCCAGAAACATGGCCGGGCCGAGGTGATCCTCAGGTTGCGCCGCCCGGCCCAGCGGGATATCTTTAGAATACTTCTCCACTAGCTCCGGCCCCAGGCCTCTCGTCGCCCGGGCAGTGAGGGTCAGACCCGGGGCAATGGCGTTAACACGAACGTTGAAGGGAGCCCAGGCAATAGCCAGTGCTCGGGTCAACTGATTGACCCCCGCCTTAGCGGCACCGGCGGCTGCCTCATAGGCGACAGGTTTTGTGCCCGACATAGAGCTGATATTGATGATGCTGCCGCTCCTCTGCTCGACCATCACCCTGGCTACCGCCTGATTGCATAAGAAGACGCTCTTGAGATTCCTGTCTTGCAGTTCGTCCCAAAAATCCTCGGTAATCTCCAGCGGAGGTCTCAACTGCCTATCGCCTGCTCCGCCGGCGACGTTAAGCAGGACATCTATCCGGCCAAACTCCTTTACAGTCTTCTGCACCATCTCCGACAACTGAGCGCGATCGGTTACATCGGTGGGCGCTACCAGGGCTTTGCCGCCCTTGGCGGTGATTTCCTGTGCGTTAGCTTCCAGCTCGCTGACCGTGCGAGCGGCCAGCACCACAGAGGCTCCAGCCTCGGCGAAGCCCAAGGCCAGGGCCTTGCCTATCCCCCGACTGCTCCCGGTGACGATGGTCACCTTGCCCTCAACTGAGAAATTGGGAACACTCATAGCTCCTCCTTCGACCCTCAGAATTGTGTGAAATGAGACTGTCGGTCTGTTTTCTGACTTGTTGCTTTGCCGATCGCCGCATGGCTGTCTCCCTACTCGGGGCCGCCGCCCACAGGGATAATCACCCCGCTGATGTGGGCTGAGGCTTCCGAGGCGAGGAGGAGGGCCACCCCGAGCATATCCTCAGGTTGGCCGGCTCGCCCCAGCGGGATGGCTTTGGCATATTTTTCGTATAGAGGTCCCAACCCTTCCTTCGTGCTGCGAGTAGCTGTGAGACCGGGTGAAATGGCGTTAACACGAACATTATAGCGCCCCCATTCCGCAGCTAGAACTCGGGTAAAATGGTTGACGCCAGCCTTGGCAGCGCAGTAGTGGGTCTGTCCTACCACAGGTCGTGTAGCCGACCCGGAGCTGAAATTGATGATGCTGCCGCTTCTCTGCTCGACCATCACTCTGCCCACTGCCCGGCAGCATAAATAGACACCCTTAAGGTTCAGGGCCAGGATAGCGTCCCAGGCCTCCTCGCTCATGTCGAGTAGAGGGATCATAGGTGTCCTGCCTGCTCCGCCAGCGCAATTGACTAGCACATCTATACGGCCAAACTCCTTTGCAGCCCTTTCCACCATTTCCGACACCTGGGTGCTATTGGTCACATCGGTGGGCACTGCCAAGGCTTTGCCGCCCTGGGCAGTGATTTCCTGGGTGGTAGCCTTCAGTTCAGCGACGCCGCGGGCCGCCAGCGCCACACAGGCTCCGGCCTCAGCGAAGCCCACGGCCAGCGTCCTGCCTATTCCCCGACTGCCCCCGGTGACAATAGCCACCTTGCCCTCAAGCGAAAAAGCGGGAATACTCATAACTCCTCCTTCGACGGTCACGATTGTCTGGTATGAACCTTTCGGTCCGGTTTATGCCTTCGCTGCCGGGACGGTTCACTGCTGTCTGAGACTTTCTGGTCAACAACGGAGAAACGCCGAGTCTGGCATCACCTCTCCAGCTTGTACTCCCACTGGCAGCAGATATCACTGTAGTCTGTTCTGGGAGGCAACTTGAGCCCGGTCACCTTAATGTCCGGGTTGAAGTAGTGGGCTATGATAGCCATGACCTTCGGTTCCATCTCCTGGCATATCAGCTTCTCACGCCCCGTTCCCTCTTTTTCCAGGGAGAGCAGGGTGGGGCAGTGAGTGATGGTGAGCAGGCTATGGTTTGGGCTCTTAAGGTCTATGTCGTAGGTATAAATCCACATCCAGGGGCAGACCTGTAGATACTTCATTACCGTGGCTACATCGTCGCCGTGGATGTTCAACGCGCTGCTCATCGCCTTCAGTTCGTAGAGCTGGGCCTTTTCCCAGACCTTCACGTCGCAATCGAAAGCCTCATCATTGCCCCACTTGTCCATGACGGTGAGGTACCAGAAACCGTCTATCCTGAGCATGTATTCGTTGTACGTCTTGAGAAGCTTGAGCAGTGTCTCTTTGGCTAGTTTGTCATGGCTGAAGTTGGGATCGAATTTGCCGCTATAGTCTGCCAGCTCTGCCACGCTGCCCTCCCTTGTCTTTTTTGCCACATTCTAGCACGCCGAACTCAGTTTGGATACAGGTTTTCTTGTCGAGTCATCACGGCGACCTCGACCTCTTTCAGACTGCCAGACCTAGAGGCTTCGAGCCAGCCCGACAGCCAAAACCACCAGGATGATGACGATTACCACCCATACGCTGATGGGCGTTCGCTGGATGGCCTTAGCCAGTCTGCGTTCCGACGCTCTTCTCTTCTTACGCCTGCCACTCATTTCCTCAAACCAAAAGACTTCGGGCTACAAGACGGGGGTACGCAGCAGCATGTTACGGGCCTCCCTGGCTGTAGAGGCTATGGGCAAAGGCAAATCCTCAAGCTGGCGCAACACCTCGGCGGTTTGAAGAAGGAGCCATTGCAGGTCGCCTTCTTCGATGTCGGCTTTCGCCACCACTCTTTCCCATGCTTCCCCTTCTGCCCAGAGCTTGACAACTGCGCCTTTCCTCCAGGCTTCGCCGGGAGAGAACTGAGGAGAAGAGATCCCCTTCCTCCTTTCAAGCCTGTCCAGCTCCTTGGCAAGCTCTAAGAGTGGCTTGAGATTCAAGGGGCAAACAACCCGCCTGGGGGATCGCCCCGAAGTCAAAGCTCCAGCCCACCCGGCAAGCTCCGCAGGAGACAGGGAAGGATAGAGGCTACGCCTAATCAGCTCCGTAAAAACGAGAGAGTGCTCGTGCCGGATAACCAGAGCCCATTGGCCGAATTCGGTTAACGAAACGGACTTGTCAAGGTATTTGAATCCCTGTAAGACGTCTATCCTCCTCCTCAACTCCTCGGCAAGTCTCGTCTTGACCCCTCTAAAGTCCCTTCGTGATGTTTGCTGAAAAAGGAGGAGGCTTCTCTCCAGAATATCCCTGGTCTTATCGAAATCAAAGCGGTACAGGAGGTTGAGCGTCTGGTGGTAGTTGACTTTGAAGGCAGACCTTATAGGCTCAGGCTCGGCATTTTGCAGGTTTAGAGCCAGGAGGAGGTCTTTGTCTTGTCCGGGATCGAGGATAACAAAGCCAACTTTATCCATTCCTCTCCTTCCCGCTCTACCTGTCATCTGGTGAAACTCGAGGGCATTCAAAAGCCTTGCCCCAAGTTCATCTCGTGTCATGAGGGTAGGCAAGACCACTGTGCGAGCTGGCACGTCAAGTCCGGCAGCAAGAGTCGTGGTGGCAAATGCGACGCGCACTTCTCCACGGGCGAGCATTCTCTCCACCGCCACTTTCCACCCGGTGAGATGCCCGGCATGATGTGAAGCTATTCCAGCCTCTATAAGAGGGGTTATCAGAGAGTTTTCCCAAAGATAAGGATTACCCTTTGCTGCCTCAGCAAAGATTTCAAATCTAGACGTCCTATCTCTCCAGGAGAAGCCCTGAAATTTCGAGGCGGCTCGATCACAAGCCCTCCGCGACGAGAGGAAAATGATCGCCGGGAGGAGTCCCCTTTCCTCCAGAGCTTCAACCGCTCTTACCGGACTGAATTGGGACCTTCCTTTTCTCCGATACCCAACAAGACTTGAATCGAGGGGAAGAACATATTTATTAGTGTGAGTCAGAAAACCGTAGCGCAAAGGCACCGGCCTTTCCTGTTCTCTGACAAGATAAGGCCTCACCCCCCTTACTTTTTCCATCCAGTTTGTGATCTCATCGTCATTAGAAATGGTAGCGGAGAGAAGGAGGAGACGTGTCTCGGCAGGAGCCAGAATGATGACTTCCTCCCAGGTTGTGCCCCGCTGCTCGTCCCCAAGGTAATGAGCCTCGTCAAGGATGGCAAGCCAGGGTTTCTGGTCCCCAGAGTAAAGCGCATTTCGAAACACTTCGGTTGTGGCTACTATCAGAGGGGCAGAGGGGTTCTCCTTCCTTTCCCCGGTAAGGAGCCCCACCCTTTCCTCTCCGAGAAGCCTTTGAAAATTATCATACTTCTGATTGGAGAGCGCTTTCAGGGGAGTGGTATACCAGCAAGCCTTTCCCTGGCCAAGGAGCCTCTCTATGGCCCGCTCGGCAATCCATGTCTTGCCACTTCCCGTTGGGGCGGTGACGACGACATCGCCCTGTAGAATGAGCTGGAGGGCTTCCTGCTGGAAAGGCGAAGGGGAAAGAGGCGATGGTTCCGGTTCCCCCAGTCCCTGGAGGAATTGCGCGGTGGTCTGGTCGAGTTGGGTCCTGCTCAATCCTTTTCGCTTTGTTTTCTCTCTTTGCTTGACCTTCAGAGGTTTCCTTTCGAAGTCCTTCAGCTTCTCTGGTCTGGAGGTAACCACAAACACCTCTTGGACCGCCCCCGAGCTGTAAGCCAGGATCTTGGCCCCCCCTCTTACCGGATATCCAAAGCGAACGTGCAGTTTAGGTGCCAGCTTTTTCGTTTTCTTGATTCTTCCGGGGATAATAGTCCGGACGTGCTCCAGGGGTTCAAGCTCCGCTTCGAGGAACTCCCTCAGTCCGGGGATTATGCTGTGCTCGTATTTTATTTTTGAGCTCCCGCGATATCTCATCTGCCTCTATTGTACCTTATCCCCATAAATTTGGGGCTGTCAGGCAGCAAGGGAATGGCACCCCTGCCTGATCCGTCATAGTTATGCATAGGATCAGACCATTCGTGGGTGTCAGTCGCCTGAGGCGAGTGACCCGGTTTTCCCAACAGCCAGGAGCGCCAGAGAAACCGCCCATGCTCATTTGCCTCTTTTGTCCGTCCTAGCACCCGACGACAGACACACCCGATCGGCCTCCGACGGCCCCGTCAGGTCAGAGACCTGACAGGCACCTAAGACACACTCGATCGGCCTCCGACGGCCCCGTCAGGTCAGAGACCTGACAGGCACCTGAACCGACGGAATGAGGCACATTCTTGTTCCGTGGATTCTGTTCTACCATCTCCCGCCTCTCCACGGCGAGTCTTCGACCAGGGGAGGAGATTCATAAAGAGTTCTACAGTTGACTATGACAGGCCACCTAGAAGGTGGGGCCTTTGAACGTGTACCCACGGATCAAGGCACATTCTCTGGCCTTGCGAATCTTACGCGGAGACCATATAATCTGGGGCAAAACGCGCTCTAGTTATTGCCAGGCGAGGCAGGGATTAAGGTTATGCCTGAGGAATTTCTGATAGCAGAAGACCTTCACAAAAGTTTCAATGACCACAAGGCCGTCAATGGCGTTTCCTTCACTATCCATAGGGGCGAGATCTTTGGCCTGCTGGGACCCAATGGAGCTGGCAAGACCACTACTATACGTATGCTGTCTACGGTGCTGGAACCGGACAGCGGCGATGCCACCATAGGAGGTTATTCCGTACGGCATAGCGCTGATGCCGTTCGCAGCCTGATCGGGGTCTGTCCTCAAGAGTTAGCTCTCTACGAAGACCTTCCCGCTGTTGACAATCTGGTCTTCTTCGGACGGATGGCAGGGTTGAATGGCACGGAGGCACGGGCACAGGCTATGGCTCATCTGGAGCTGTTGGGTCTGGTAGAGAGGGCCAGGGGGAGGGTAGATAAGTTCTCCGGTGGTATGAAGCGGCGCATCAACCTGGCTATTTCCCTTATGGGTCATCCCCACCTTCTCTTTCTGGATGAGCCCACGGTGGGCATAGACCCGCAGTCGCGGAACAATATCTACGAGACTATTGAGGGCCTGCGGGATAAGGGAATGACCATTCCCCTCCACTTTTCCGTAGCCACTTGGCTCGCTCTGGTATAGTGGGTTTCTCGCCGCCAATGGCTCGCTCAACTTCCATGGGTTTCTCACGATGAATGGCTCGCTCCTATTCCCTGGGTTTCTCCCACATTCTGGCTCGCCCTCTCACTTTTGAGTCTTTCGATGTCAGATTGCGTAAGGTAATTGCGACCGGCGATCTTGACCGGGGAGATCCCGGCTTTTTTAATCCACCGATACAGAGTCGCATACCCTATCTGGAGTTGATCCAAGACCTCCTGGATGTCGAAAAGGCCCTCGAACTCTATATTGGCCATCGTTCACCACACCTCGATACGAGAATGTATCAGGGGAAACCAGAATACCAAAACCCCCTAAGGCTGTCAAGCCCCCCAACCACCTACCTACCTCCCTTAAAATGCGCCATGTTTCTGTCTGGCCAGGTGGCCAGGATGGCCCTCTGGGCAACTGGCAAGTGTGATTTTCCCTCAGATACAACCACAAAACTGGCGTGAAATTCAGTCAATTTTCAGGTCAACTTTTTCACCACGGTGGTCAGATGTCTAGTTGACAGGGCTTGTTTGCCCTCGTATAGTTACAATGAAGTGTTTGCTAGAGGCTGGCTGCCAATGCTGGCCGAAAGCGGACGTTATCAGTGGGGCGCTCTGCGATGCGCCTGTGGCTGTCACTATGAGGAGCAGCTGGAGCAGCTACCGCCTGGCGCTGAAGTTCAACCGGCGGTTAGCAACAAGGTGTTGTTGGGATCGAGGTGGAACCTAGAGGAGAAGGAAAATGGTAACGTAGAACGGGTGGCAGAAGTGGGACTAATAACAAGGGAGGAGAAAGGTGAGTAAGAAGTTAACCAAGGTAGTAGCCCTTGTGCTGCTAAGTGCAGTGCTGGCTGTCCTTCCTGGACTAGTCGGCTGTGGCGAGGATGAGAGCGGGAAGGTCCAGATTCGCATCGGAATGCTGACGGACTTCACCGGGCCGGCATCTTTTGCAGTGAGGCCGATGATGGATAGCTTCAGGGACGCCTTCAAGATGGCGGAGGAGAAGGGAGAGTTTCCCGAGGGGGTGGAGATCAAGTGGTACACCTACGACCAGAGGACGGACGCCTCCCGGGTCCCGGCAGGCTACATGTGGTTGAGGGGGCAGGGAGCGATAGTGATGAACATGATAAGCCCCACGGACAGGTCTATTCTGACCAACAACTTCATCGAGGACCAGATGCCCGTCTGGGGTTCTTCAGTGGTTGAGGGCTCGCCGGCCCACGAGTGGACCTACAACCAGTATGGGACCAACGGGCACGAGGTGGAGGCGGCGGTGCAGTTCATCATAGACACCTGGGACTATGATGGTATGGACAGGGTACCCAAGATCGGGCACCAGAGCTGGGTTATTTTGACGGGCGAGTTGCACCAGAAGGGGTTTGAAAGGATGATGGCCTGGCCGGAATACGCGGACAAGTTCGAGTTTGTGGGCTGGGAGAGGGCTCCTATGGGCACGGCTCAATGGGCAGCCGAAATACAGAAGTTCATGGACTGCGATTACATTTTCTTCAGCACGGTTGGCAGCATGACCTCCACCTTCATCAGGGAGGCGCGGAACAGAGGCTATACCGGCGCCTTTATCAGCGGGATATACGCCTTCCCGGGTTACTGGGACATGGTAACGGAGGTTCTGCCGGGGGATCAGCTCTATGACTGCTACTTCTTGCAATGGAACCCGTGGTGGACGGCCGATATACCCATGAATAACGAGGCGAAGGAAGCCATGAAGAAATACCATGCTGGCGATGTCGATTGGCGGCTGAAGAACTCGGGGGCGCTCGCTGGCTATATGATGGGCTGGTTTGCGATCCAAGTTCTGTACGATGCTATAGAAGCGGTAGGTGGCGCCGAGAACCTGACTGGCCCAGCCATCCGGGACGCTTCGAGGTCCATCAACATGACGGTTGAGGGGTTCAATGAACCCTGGCGGTTCTATGAGGGCTACCACGGAATGTTGCGACAGATGTTGGTATTCAAGTACAACGCATCGATAGAGGATTGGGAAAACACCGGGCAGGGCTGGATCATACCGCACTCCCTGAAGGACTTGCAACCCCTGCAATAGTAGAGGCAGGTCCAATCAGCCAAGATTGAGGCCGGGGGGTTGAAGATAGCAGCTCCAGGGTACTCAGGTTACGCGTCTGTGTACTGAGACCCTGGAGCTACCTACAGGGTTGGATAATGGGTGGAGAAATTGGCATCATGACTGACGACGAAGAAAAAGAAGATAAAGACGAAGAAAAAAAAGAAGAAAAACCTGGCGACGTGAGGGACAAGATCCTGGCGCGCTTCGTGGATGACCTGTGGCAGAGCAGTGAGCGGACACGGCGATCAAGAGCTGCTGTTGCCCGGAGGTTCCTTGACTTCGCCGGCGATCCCCCGTGGAACCGGAGAACAGTTATCAGATTCCTGAAGCACCTGGAAAAGCAGGGATATGCCCCAATGACCAGAAGGACGGCGTACTCCGTGGTGAAGCGGGTGTTTGATGCCGCCGGGCTTGTCATCGAGGATGAGAGAAGCAGGCTTATCTCCTCCGTCGACCCGGGCGACCCCACGGCAATGGCCCAGCTCGTGAAGGCCCTGGCCATCCAGCGTCCGACCTGGGACATGGGAAAGCGGGCAGCCCCCAGGGTGGACGCCAAGGACATCGTGGCACCGGCCCTGGAAGTTGAGGAGATCCGAGCCATGGTCGACAGTGCCAGGGAAGGGAAACTGGGTACCGATGAAGCCGCCTTTCTGGCCCTGGCTGTCACCTTTGGGCTGAGAAGGGAGGAGCTGTGCAGGATAGCGCCGGAGCACATAGACTTCTCACAAAAGACGGTCCACATTCTTACCTGCAAGGGTGGGGACGAGAGGACCCACCTCATCCCTGAGCAAATCCTCCCCTGGCTGATGGAGCATGACTTCTCCAAGGTCTACGGCCTCTGGGATTTGTGGAGGGTCTACCGCCAGATCGAGGACAAGAGTGGCGTTGCGCACAGGGAAAACGCCGGCTGGCATTCGATCAGAAGGCCGCTGGACACCCTGCTGAGGGAGATATTGCCTGAGCCGATGGTGAAGTCCTTCATGCGCTGGAGGATGGCGAGCTCCTCCGATATGACGCTCAGGTACTACTCCAAGGATACCCGGGAGGTGGACCTGGCCGTGTACAAAGTGCACCCCTTCCTTCAGTTTTTTGATGGAGCGAGCCAAGTTACGGGAGAAACCCAATAGCAAGGAGCGAGCCATAGCTGTAGAGAAACCCACCATAAGAGAGCGAGCCAAAGTACGAGAGAAACCCATGGAAGATGAGCGAGGCAAATAGAGGGTATCGGCTGCTCTCGCATTGACCCCCCGGAGAGGAGGCTGCTTCGGCAGCCTCTTTTCTTTTGTGCGCGGTGCACCACTAGACCTGCTGTGCTAAAATAGTCCTTGAGGCGGGTAGCACCCTCGGAAGAGGGGTACTACCCGCCTTTCTGTTTTGGAGCGGCTGCTCACCACCCGGCTCAGCGTGGCAGAGCTTTTTATGGGCAAGTTTCTGGCTAGTGTCTCCCGCGGTTTCGTGCAAACACTCATCCTATTGCTGCTGTCCTACATGGTGTTTCAGCTTTTCACCCCCCTTTCCTTTGTCGAATGTTTGGTTGTCGCTCTCATTTTCACCGCGGCAGTAAGCTCCCTCGGCCTGATTATAGGCTCAGTGGCTCGCACTGAGGATCAGGCTGTCTGGATTGCCGTCTTCTTCACCATGGTTATGGTTATGCTGGGCGGCACCTTCTTCGAAATCTCGGAAGGCTCAGTGCTCGATGCCATCAGCAAAGCGTCCATCAATACCTATGCCAACGATGCCTTGAAGACAATAATAGTCGATGAGGGCTCCCTGGGTGATGTGGGGCTGGAGCTGGGAGTGCTGGCGGGGGTGGCCATAGTGGGGCTGGTCATCAGCCGGACGCTTTTCAAGGTGGTGCCCGGAGGTAGATAGGCAGCCATGAGACACCTGAGACATATTTGGTTCATCGCCGTGAAGGACCTGAGACGGTTTGCCACGGATCGCGGCGCTCTGATCTTCTTCATACTTTTCCCCTTTCTGTTCATTGTTATGTTCAACTTCATGTTGAGCGGTGTAGGCGGCGAGGATGACAGACTGGAGCTTCATCTGGTCACCCAGGAGGCAGAGGGGGGCTTGAGCCATCAGATAATCGGGGCGATGGAAACCAAAGATGAAGATGAACTCCAGCCCGGTGAACCGATAATCGTTTGGGACAGGGATTATGATGAAGCTCGCCAGGCGGTTGATGAGGAAGAGCTGGATGGCTTCCTGGCCTTTCCGGTGGATTTCACCGAAGGGGTATTGATGGGCTATGGTGCTCAGCTTGAGGTGGTGGTCGATGCCGAGGAGGGCCAAACCAGGGCTGCCCTCAACGGGCTGGGCAGGGCTATTGCCTCCCGGGTTGGTTCACAGCAGGTAGCTGCCAGGGCCAGCATAGGCCTGCTAGTGGAGCAGGGGCTAGCCCCCTCCGGCGACTTGGCTGATATTGGGGAAGCCATCCGGGAGATTCTCCTAAGTGAAGGAGGCATAGCCGCCGGGCAGTCCTTTATGGAATTCCAGACGGAGCAGGTGGGGGAGGTAGAGGCAGAGAAGCCAGCCAACTATGTTATCCCTGGCTATCTGGTGATGTTCGTCTTTTTCGGTGCTGCCTTAGCTGCCGAAATGATAGTCCGCGAGCGCCAGAACCATACCCTGGAACGGCTGCTGGCCGGTTTGGTGAGACGGGAGTCCATCCTGGGAGGTATGTTCCTGGGCACGGCTGCCAAGGGCGTGATTCAGATAGCGATATTCTGGGTGGTAGGTATCCTGGCTTTCGGCTTAGAGCTGGGGCTGGCTCCTGAGGCCGTTATCATCCTCTCTATCCTGATGGTGATTATGTCCTCTGCCTTTGCCATTATGCTGGCTACCCTGGTCAAGACCCAGCGCAGTGCCGGCTCCATAGCCGTGCTCGTCTCTCTGGTGCTGGCGCCCCTCGGGGGTTGCTGGTGGCCCCTCTTCATCACTCCCAAAGCGATGCAATTCATAGCTAAGATAACGCCGCACGGCTGGGCTACTACGGGCTTCAACAAATTGTTGGTCTTCGGCGCTGACTTCGGTGCCGCGGTTCCGGCGATGTTGGCCCTCATCGGCTTCGCCGCAGCCTTCGGCATCATAGCCGTATGGCGTTTCCGCACCAGTGCTGATTGATGGCGCTGCTATGGCATGAATAGCTGTTAGGGGTTAGCCAAAACCGACTGACGTAGGCCATGTTGAGGAAAGGCACGCCGGCTTTTCTTTGACTTGACTCTATGTGGACGGCTCACCCTTCACTCGTCTTGCCGTCCATACCGTCAGCCCCACCCCGATTGGGATGAGCCCGGGAGCCAGAAGTAACAGCGATGGTTTCAGGGCTGAGAACGCTTCTTCTTCTACCCACGAGGATATGATCCCAGAAAAACACGCGATGTACACAGTTCCAACCACCATGGTTGGCAGTGGCCGGGGGCTGGATCTAGAGAAGATCACTCCTACCAGAAAGAGCAGTAGCCCGATCCCAGCAGTAACCATGATCAATAGGAAAGGCCCAATAGCGCTCTGGTCCAGGCTTCCACCGGTGAATTCGATCAAGGACAGAGCCAACGCGCAAGGTGTTCCAATTGCTATGAGTGAGAGTCCTGCCCTGGGCAGGGCACTGAGAGAGCGGTTGCGTCCTTCCGACCGCGCCTCTCGCCTGACCAGTCTTGCTTTGCAGGACTCGCACCGGGCCTCGCCGAAGACCTCCTTGATGCACTTGGAGCAGAAGCGTCGATGACAGTCAACACATTCAAACTCCGCTGGGGCATTGGGATGGTATGGGCATTCGACATCGCTCACTATGCCAAACTCCTTCGCCTAGTTCTCGCTAGCAGGCTACTTTCTCCGACGACATTATATCACGTGGGTTCCCGCTTGGATACGTAGCTGATTCTGGTAGCCTCGGGCATGAAGAGTCTGAGGCATCGGCGGGCACCCAGGCATCGGTGCCGGCGGGAGCGAATGTCGGTGGAAGGGATGCTGCTGCACATAGACGGCCCGCCAGAAGCGGGCCATGACTGGCTTCAGGGCCGGGGGCCTCACCTCAGCTTGATAGCGGCTATCGATGATGCCATGGGTACCGTGCCCTATGCCGCTTGATGGAAATGCTATGGTATGAATAGCTGTTAGGGGTTAGCAAAAAACCAACCGACGGATGTAGGTACGAAAGGACCGAATGAAACCCCAGAGGCTCAGGCAGCATCTTGAAAGGCGTAGGTTTTGTGGCGCTTTGCGCAGCGACTGTTTGTAATATCAGAAGTTCCGCGGTAAGCTACTAGAAATCTGGCAGTCACGTGAACGCTGGCGATCATAAGAAAGGGGGTAGCTACCCATGGGAAAGCTGGAGGGCAAGATAGCCATTGTCACTGGAGCGGGGCAAGGCATCGGGCGCGGAATCGCCTTGGCGTTGGCCAAGGAAGGTGCCGCCGTGGTCATAACCGATATGAACGCTGATACTTGCGTTGGGACGGCGGATGAGATCAAGGCTCTCGGTGGCCTGGCATTAGCGGTGACCTGTGATGTGCGTCGCCGCGAGCAAGTGCAGGCTACAGTAGCGGCAGCGGTCAAGGAGTTCGGGACGATTGATATTCTGGTTAACAACGCCCAGGATTTACGCTATGACGTGGCTTTGGAGGATACGACGGATGATGACATGGCCCTGGCGCTGGAGTCGGGCTTGTTGGGGACGTTCTATCACATGCAGGCGTGCTTTCCGTACCTCAAGGAGCACGGTGGCAAGATCATCAACGTTGCCTCGGGTGCCGGGTTGGAGGGGTATCCGCGTCTGGGAGCATACACCGCTGCCAAGGAGGGTATCCGGGCGCTGACGAAAGTGGCAGCCCACGAGTGGGGACAGTACAAGATCAACGTAAACGCCATGTGCCCGCTGGCCAATTCACCCAAGATGCAGGCGTGGGGAGAGGCCCTTCCGGATGAGCTAAACGCGGCGCTGGCGAGGGTACCCATTGGCCGTCTAGGTGACTGTGAGAAGGACATCGGGCCTGCGGTGGCCTTCCTGGCCAGCCCAGACTCGGACTATATTACCGGCCACACCCTGATGGTGGACGGTGGTCAGACGGTGCTGCGTTAGCACAGCCGACGCTACTTGGCTACACCCACAAGCTGAGCGCTTGTGGGCGGCACCCACGCTCTCTCTTTGGGCAAGGGCCAGGACAAGCACTTGACAAGAGCCCATACCTCGCACTACTATGCACCTTGGACTACAAGTTGCGGGGGCCTCAGGTGGTCGCTTCATTTCCCTCTGTCGGCAAGATATGGGGCGGAGCACGAGGCACAGCAGGAACTCTGTTCGCCGATTTCGTGGCTGTCTCCTTCTACATTGGGACAAGAGCAGTTTTTGATATCCGGGTCCAGGGGCTGCACAATTTCAGTGTCTCACCATCAACGATAATTGCTATCGGCCATAAGAGAGACCTGGACGAAATCATCATCCCCTCTACGCTCCATTTGAGGAAAACACTCTTTCGCCCGCGCTTCAGAATGTGGTTCGCTGCCAGGGACGACGTCTTTGATCGGGGATTTCTGTCTACCCATTTTCAGTTGCCCCGCTTTTTGTCACGCCCCATGTATGCTATTAACCTGTCACCGGTAATGGCTGCGTTTCGGGCTAAGCCTATAAGCCGCCTGAACGGTAGCAATGTTGGCCACATGCTTAGACAGGTATATGAATGCGAAGGCAACGTACCTTTGAAAGACGTCTTGAAAGAGCAATGGATAACGAAACTTGCCACTCTGCTGCTGTCCCCCGTAAGTTCAGGCCTGGATAACGTCCGCCTCAAGGATTCCCTGAACTATGGCTACCACACCCTGCATGTCCAGGACGCTGATTTGAGTATGCTGGAAACCCACATACTGGAAAGAATAAGACCTCTCCTGTTGGATAAGGTAAATAGTCAACTCAATTGCTTCTCGAAGAGATTGGATGAGGGTGGCATTCTCTTCTTCACCCCTGAGGACGTCCACTCACCCGACGGTCGGTTCGGACCGGTGAGGAGCGGACTACACCGGGTCATCCGTACGGCGCAAGCTGATGTAAGGATTCTGCCTGTCAACATCACCTATGATTTCATGACTGTGGGACGAACCAGAGCTCACATTACAATAGGGCCTGAACTCATGGATCTGAAGGGACTCACCAACAACGAGTTTGATGCACTGGTGGAAACAGCGATCACAAAGCTTGGAGTGGTTAACATGGGACAGTTGGGGAGCTGTTTTCTGTTACGAGCGGCACAGGAAAACTCCGAGGTGATAACAAAGGAACTGGCTGCCACTGAAGTCCTGTCGCAAGCTCAGAAACTCCGTAGCCTTGGACTCAGTGTCGATGATGATCTTGTAGACCGTGAAGCCTCTGCAAAGCTACTGGACAGATTTATCAAGTATTGTCTCAAAAGGAACTGGCTCAAAGCTGGAACGGGTGGAAGGCTGATAGTCAGCAAAGAGGCAGTGCTGGACTCTTCTCAATGTGGTTACCGTGAGCACCCCATAAGATACAGCTATAATGAGCTGATGACGCACCAGCGCGCTTATGGGATCGAGGAGCCACTTCCCTATTTATGACAGGGGCAGGGGTCGCTAGCTGAAGAGCCCCGCGCAAGTTGCTAAGGAAACCCTTGTACCCTATACTGATGGCGATGTAGTCTCCCTTCAGTCTCCTCGGTGCCTGGCTGGGAGACTACTCTTTTGATATGGGTCTCATTGGCCGCCATTTGTCTGCTAAATGCAGCTCGGCAAGGAGGTAAGAGAGACAATGCGACTGGAAGGCAAAGTTGCTCTGGTAACCGGTGGGGCTTCCGGAATTGGCAGGGGCACAGCCCTGGTCTTCGCCCGGGAAGGGGCGAAGGTTGTGGTGGCTGATATCCTTGTTGAAGATGGTGAAGAGACGGTCCGCCTCATCAAGGAAGCTGGGGGTGAGGCTATCTTCGTGAAATGCGATGTGAGAAATCGAGCGGACGTTGAAGCGCTAATCGACAAGGCAGTGGTAGCCTATGGCGGTTTGCACTGCGCCTTCAACAATGCCGGAGTCGAGGGAAGAATGGCCTTCTCCCCAGACTTCGATGAGGAGGAGTGGGACAACGTTATCGACACCAACCTCAAAGGTGTGTGGCTGTGCCTGAAATATGAGATTCCGCAGATGCTGAAGCAGGGTGGTGGGAACATTGTCAACACGGCCTCCGTGGGCGGCCTGGTCGGGCTCCAGGGTTTGTCTCCCTACTGCGCATCCAAGGGAGGCGTGGTGCAGTTGACGAAAACGGTGGCCTTGGAGAATGCCCAGTCCGGCATCCGCGTAAATGCGGTGTGCCCCGGCGGCATCCGCACGCCTATGGTTAAGCGGCTTTCCAAGCAACCCCAGCTTGGACCACCTCAGCCGACCCCTTTGCATCGGTGGGGCAAGCCGGAGGAGGTGGGTGAGGCGGTGGTATGGTTGTGTTCGGAAGCGAGTTCCTTTGTCACCGGCCACTGCATGGCTGTGGATGGCGGTTTTGTGGCTCAATAGGCCCAGGCTTCGGGTCGCCTGTAGCGTTTTCTTGGCGCCAGCTAAAAAGGCGTTTCAGAAACAATGGCAAGAGAGGGAGGAGCGGCAGGGACAGCCGCTCTTCCTTTGGCTAATTCCAGGTTTTGCTCTGGATTGGCTTATCCTCGTTGTCTTATTGCCAGGGTCTGATAGTCCCCCTCCCTCTAACTCCCTCCCGCTCTCCACGGCGAGTCTTCGACCAGGGGAGGGAGGACTGGGTCTCGACCAAACGCTGGTACCCTAACCCTCTCCCTTGACGGGAGAGGGTTAGGGTGAGGGTGAAACTGGCAGACTACTGTGTGTTGAGGTTGGTCGGACGTCTCGGGCTTATCAGTCGATGAGGCTCTTGGTGCTGGGGACCCTGTCCTTGATTCGGTCATCATACTGCGTGGCGCGGTCCAGCGCTCGCCCCAAGGCCTTGAAAGTTGCCTCCGCCTTGTGATGGTCGTTGCTTCCACTGAGGATTCTGGCATGTAGATTGATCCGGCCCTCAGAGGCAAAACTCTCCAGAAAGTGACCAACGAGACCGGCCGGCAAATCAGCTATGTTATCCTCATCGAAGGATGCCTCTACCACCGCACACCCTCGACCGCCGATGTCTACTGCTACCAGGGCCAGGGCGTCGTCCATGGGCACGACAGCATGGGCCATCCGCACAATGCCCTGTTTTTCGCCCAGCGCCTGGTTGAGCACTCGACCAAGGCAAAGGGCAACATCCTCTACCAGGTGATGCGCATCAGCGCCGGTAGCCGAAGCCTTAAGGTCAAAGACTCCGTGTTTGGCAAACTGGGACAGGAGGTGGTCGAACATCCTGAGCCCGGTAGTGATGTCAAAATCACCCTTTCCATCGATTACGAGTTCCAGGTTAACGCTGGTCTCCTGGGTCTCACGTCTGATGTTTGCTGCTCTATCTGTCATTGAAGTCTCTTTATCTTCAAAATCTACCGGGGGCCAAGAAGAGTGGGGCTCTTCGCTGATTTCTAATTGGCTCACCCACTTCTTGGCAGTTCCTAATCTTGCTGCGTCTGAACAAAGGCAATTTGCACACCGTGCAAAGATTTGGGATGGGCGAAAACGACTTTCCCGTCGGAGAAAGCTAGCGGCTTGTCGGTGGCAAACCTCACTCCTTTGCTAGCCAAATCTGTCATAGCTTGCTCTATGTCAGCGACCTCCAGGGAAATATGGTTTACACCCTCTCCTCTTGTTTCCAGGAATCTGGCGATTGGACTGCCGGCCTCTTCTGAGGCGACCAGACTTATTGCTACCTCGCCTATGCCAAACCTGGCGCCTTTAAGACCGGGATAGGCGTAATGCTCAGGCGGGTACATGGTAGGCTGCACACCCAAGACGTCGGCATACTTCTTGACCGCGGCATCAAGGTCTTGTACAGCTATACTTACGTCAATAAGCCGCTTTATCGTTTCCTGTACCCTTGATAGTGTTTATGGTTATGACTCTGAGGTCGTCTTTGGCGACCTCAGAGTCACTCTCCATTCTTCGCCTCGCTCGGAATGTGGCCAGGTTTTCTTGACATAAGAATCGGCCTTCAGGCCCTACTCGCTCGGCTGGATGAACTCCATCTGCACACCGTGCAGCGACTTCGGATGTCCGAAGTTGACCATTCCGCCGGAATAGGTCATCGGCTCGTCGGGACTTACCAGCCTCACTCCCTTAGCTGTTAAGTCTTTCATGTCGTTCGGCAGATCGGTCACCTGGAAAGAAATCAGGAATACTCCCTCTCCTTTGTTCTCGACGAACTTGTAGATGGAGGTCTCAGGGTTTTCCGAGGCAATCAGGTTAATTCTGACGTCGCCTACCCAAATGGTGGCACCCTTCAGGCCGGGGAAAGCAAAATCTTCGGGCTTGGTCCACTCCGGTTCCCCTCCAAGTATGGCAGAATACTTTGCCACTGCTGCGTCGATGTCCTGTACCGCTATGTTCACTCCGTACAGCCGTTTTATCATCTACTCCCTCCTTTTCTTTAGGTCATTAAGTCGTTGAGCGGCAGGAACATTCTAGCAAATCTCCTTCAGTGCTGCAATCAGGGCGTCGGTATGCTCCGGCTTTCCCACGCTGAAGCGGAGGTAGTCCCTGAGCCGGGGGGTATCAAAATGCCGGACCGAGATGCCTTTCCCCTTCAGTTCCTGGTGAATCTCTACCGCCCGGTGGCCAGAAACATAGCAGAGGATGAAATTGGCTTTTGAAGGATAGGGCTGAAGGCCTTCGACTTCGGATAATCTGGTGAACAAGCGTTGTCGCTCGGCAATGATAGCTTGAACGGCCCGCCGCAAGTATTCCAGGTCTTTAAGTGACTCCAGTGCTGCAATCTGGGCGGCTATGTTCACGTTGTAGGGTGGCTTGATTCTCGTCAAGTGGCGGGCAATCTTCTGGGGAAAGATGCCGTAGCCCACTCTAAGGCCGGCCAGCCCTGCCCATTTGCTGAAGGTGCGCAAAATGATTAGATTGTCGTAGCTGTCGGCCAGGGGCAGCATCGTCTCTCCGCTGAATTCGTAGTAAGCTTCATCAAGCAGCACTATTACCCCGGTTTCCAGCAGGTGAACAATGTCCTGCTCGGGCGTCGTGTTCCCGCTGGGATTGTTGGGAGAGGCGATGAAAACTAGCTTGGCGCCTTCAGCTACTATGGCTTTCTTCACACCGGACAAGTCAACGGCAAAGTCTTCATCACGGGGTACATCGACTACCTTGCCGCCGCAGGTCTGGGTGTGGAAGGAATACATGCCAAAGGTAGGTACGGAGTTGATGGCCCTATCCCCGGGTTCGATAAACAGGCGCAAAATTAGATCGATTAGCTCGTCGCTGCCGCTGCCCACAACGAGGCAGCTGGTCGGCACTCCAACATACTGCGCCAGCGCTTTCCTTAGCTCACGCTGCTCAGAGTCGGGGTAAATGTGGTAGTAGGGGTAAGTGGACAGGGCCTCCTTTACCCTGGGGGAGCAGCCGTAAGGATTCTCATTTCCGTCGAGTTTGATAATCTCTGCGGCCGGAATCCCGGCACCCTCACTCAAGACCTCTAACGGAGAAACGTACTTGTAGGGTTTGGTGTCCAGGAGGTGCGGCCTGATAAATCTTTCCGGGTTGATGTCTTTCTGCAAGCCTTCAAGCCATCCTTTCTAGGGCATTCTTAACATAAGTACTTCGAAGACCAACCGCGGGTTAGCATTTTGCTCAAGCTGCCTGCTTGCCTCTTGAAGGTGGCGAATAAAGTCTGTGACTTGTCTTATGCTGAGGTCTTTTGCCTGCTGGAGAAGCGCTGGCTGGTGATCAACGTTGGTGATCAGCTCACCGTTGCCCCCCTTGATCAGGAGCAGGTCATGCCACCAGTGGAGCCACAGGCCGAGGATCTCCTCCACTTCTTGGCGACTCTTGCCGAACTGGGCTGCCAGTTCGGCGGCGTAAGGGAGGCGCTGTGTAGGATTGGCGGAGCTGAGATCCATCACAGAAGCCAGCCTTCGGTTCCTTACCTCCATTAGCTCCTCATCCTGGAGGGCCAGAAGTGCCCAGCCGAGACACCCGCCTGACAGCCGGGCGAGGAGGCCTGCCCTCTCCTCGGTAACGGCGTAGTCCCTGGTTAGCACCTCTTTGGCGAGGGCCACGGGGAGGGGGCGCAATTCCACTCGCTGACAGCGGGAAATGATAGTAGGTAGCAGGTCGCCCTCCCTGGCAGTAAGCAGGATAATGAGTACGCGAGGCAGGGGCTCCTCCAGTGTCTTCAGCAGGCGGTTGGCAGCGTCGTGAGAGAGGGTCTCAGCTCTATCAAAGATGAAGACCTTATGCCTACCCTCAAAAGGGGGCAGGCTGGCATCGTTTTGCATGTCTTTTATCTGATCTATGCTTATTTCCTTCTTTTCTCCCGAGATCCGACCTATCACTTGAACATCGCTGTGTTTGCGTGCCGCAATTCGGCGACAGGGGACACATTCTCGGCAGGGGACATTGCCGCTTGCCTGGCAGTTTACTGCCTGAGCCAGGTTTAGGGCCAGAGTAAGCTTGCCTACATGAGGCGGTCCCACAAAGAGATAGGCATGGGAAAGTTGCTCTTCCTTAATGCTACAGGTCAATAGCGTAGTAGCCTGAGGTTGTCCTATCACCTGCCACATGAGTTCAACCTATTCTCGGTAGATTTCGATTAGAAGTAGCGTATGAAGCATTATAACGCCAGGTCTCTAAACCGCCACTCTTCCGGATTTGGCCTTGTTCAAACATCGTAGCGCGAGGCTTTAGCCTCGCCCAGAGCGACCCTGAAGGGTCGCTCTACTGAAACATCGTAGAGCCATGTCTCCACAGGCGACTCTTCGAGCTTTAGCCTCGCCCCAGGCGACCCTAAAGGGTCGCGCTACATTTTATTGTGAGTAATTCAGGTTCAGAACAGGTCGCACCGGGTGAGGTCTTCATAGGTTTCCCGCCGCCGGATAAGGCGTGCCTGCCCATCCTTGACCAGAACAATGGCCGGCCTAAGACAGGCATTATAGTTACTTGCCAGGGGAAGGCAATAGGCGCCACAGGCTGGCACGGCCAGAATGTCGTCCTCCTCTACCTTAGGCAGAAAAACGTCTCTAATCAGGATATCTCCTGACTCGCAAAACTTGCCGGCAACCGTTACCTGCCCTGTTTCTTCTTCCCCGGCTTTGTTGGCCAGCAGCGCCTCATACTTGGAGCCATAGAGGGGCGGGCGAATGTTGTCTCCCATGCCACCATCAACAAAAACGTACTTGCGTATCCCAGGGATATCCTTGGCCCCTCCCATCCGGTAGAGTGCTACTCCTGCTTGTCCCACGATCCCTCTTCCCGGCTCGATTATGAGTCGTGGCGTGGCCAGTTCCAGCTTACCACTCTGGTCAAGGAGCGTCGAGACTATGGCCTCAGCGTAACTGCCGGTAGGGGGCGCTGGAGAATCCAACAGGTATTGAATAGCAAAGCCACCGCCTATGCTTAATTCCTTTAACTCGAAGTCATGCTTCTGCCTCATTTCGGCTGCAAAGCGAAGCACAATCTCAACAGCTTCCACATAGGGTTTTGTCTCAAAAACAGGTGAGCCCAGATGGAAGTGCAGTCCTATCAGATTGAGACGCGGCGAGGTTACAGCTTTGGCAAGTGCCTTTTCGGCTTCCCCTGTGGTTATGGGGAAGCCAAACTTGCTGTCAAGAACACCGGTGGTAGTATAGCTATGCGTGTGGGGGTCAACGCCTGGGGACAGGCGGAGGAGGATATCCTGGACTCGGCTTCTTTGTTCAGTTAATCTACCCAGTAAGCTGAGTTCACGGAAGCTATCCACTACTATGCGCCCGGTGCCCCAGTCTAAAGCGAATTCGAGTTCCTCTTGAGTCTTGTTGTTGCCATGGAAGTACACCCTCTCTGGTGGGAAGGCAACAGACCTGGCAATACTGATCTCACCGGCTGAAACGACGTCGAGTCCCAAACCCTCCTCTTGCAGGAGAAGGGCTAGAGCGGGGTTGATGAATGCTTTGCAGGCGTAGATTGCCTCGGTATTGGGGTAGCGTTGGCTGAACTCCTGGCGGTATTCCACACACTTACTTCGCAGAGTGGCCTCATCAAAGACGTAAAGGGGAGTGCCCAGAATAGCGGCTAACTCTACAGTGTCACAGCCGCCAATAGTCAGATGATTCTCATCGTTAATCCCTGCGGTTTGAGGGAAAAGTGAAAGCTTGACTAAGTTGTTCTTGTGGTTCACTCAATAATTCCAAAGCTTCTCGGTAATTCTTGCTTTTGAATTCTTTATTCGTCCTCTATCCCCCGGCTCAGAATGTAGTCAACGGCATGTTTTACGGTCATTATTCCTCTGGCATCCTCGTCGGGTATCTCTACCTTCTTGTTTGGACCGCTAAATTCCTCCTCCAACGCCATCATCAGCTCCACCAGATCGAGGGAGTCAGCGTTGAAGTCTTCGATAAAAGAGGCAGAAGGCACTACCTCCTCTTCTTTCACTCCCAGTTGGTCTACAATAATTGCCTTCACTCGTTCGAAAACTGAAGCCACTATGTTACCCCTTTCTCCTTTTTATTAGTGAACTCGGTGTAAATCGAGCCTAAAACACCGTTGACAAACTTGGCAGAGTTCTCGCTTCCAAAAGTCTTGGCTAACTCGACAGCTTCGTTGATAGCAACCTTTGCCGGAACCGCCTCAAATAGAATCTCAGCAACGCCCAGTCGCAAGATATTTCTATCAACTATGGCCATTTGTTGCAAGGGCCAGGCGGGAGCAAACCTTTGAATCAATTCATCAATAGCCCCCATATTCTCCAGTACTTTTGAGACTAGCTGCCAGGTAAAGCTGACCGTCTCCTCCGGCAGGGAAGTGTCCTCAAGTAGCCAGTCTAAGGACTGTGCGAAGTCATGATCTGTGGAGTCCACCTCAAATAGCGTCTGCAGAGCCGTTGCTCTCGCCTTTCTTCGGCCGCCTGGAGACGTCTTCGTCATGGCTCTATTTACTCAGACTATTGTTAACGAAGGGCAAGAAATGCGCTTGCCATTTGCGATTAAGTATAGCATTCGTTCTTCAACAAGTGAAGACTTGCTGCCGTTACCTTCTTCAGTCTTTGCCGTTCTACCACTTCCAGGCACTCCCGACTTCTATCAGACTTTCTTGCCCTCTGTGCTTATAGCCTCGGCTTCTGTGGTGATCCGCTTGATCAGCCCGGTTAGCACCTGTCCCGGCCCTATTTCAATAAAGGTAGAGACTCCTTCTTTCATCATGTATTCAATAGACCTCTGCCACTGGATACAGTGACATAACTGGTTCAACAGTTCAGCCTTCACTGCCTCGGCATCGGTTATTGGCTCCGCAGTAGTGTTGGCAATGATAGGAATAGCCGGGTCACGAAAAGTAAGCTTCGAGATAGCCTGAGCCATTCCTTCAACAGCCGGCTGCATCAAAGCGGTATGAAAGGCCCCGCTAACCTGAAGGGGGATGGCGCTCCGGGCACCCTTTGCCTTGGCCAACTCCGCAGCTTGGGCTACATCCTGGGTAGCGCCGCTGAGTACTATCTGTCCCGGACAGTTGAAATTAGCTACTTGAGCCCCGGTGGATTGACAGACCTCGTTCACCGACGCCTCATCCATCCCAAGGATGGCTACCATTCCTCCCGGGTTTTGCTCCCCTGCTTCTTGCATCAACCGGCCCCGCTCTCCGGCAAGGTAGAGCGCCTCAGCAAAGTCCAGCACCCGGGCGGCTACCAGGGCGGTGTATTCACCAAGGCTGTGGCCAGCTACGAAGGCCGGTGCCGTACCTTGAAGCTCAGGACTGGCTCTGAGGTAGGCAATGCTGACCGCCAGTATCGCTGGCTGGGCGTTGCAGGTTTGGCGAAGCGTCTCCTCAGGTCCCTCAAAGCAAAGCTGTGTTAGCCGAAAACCCAGGACGGTGTCAGCTTCTTCGAAGACCGCCCTGGCCTCAGGTGAGCTATCGTAGACTTCACGCCCCATGCCCACCCGTTGCGAGCCCTGGCCGGGGAAGACATAAGCAACTTTCCCTTCTCTTGCCATAGGAAATCTCAATTCATGTGACGCCTGAGTCTGGCAATTTGCGTTTCTGCCTCAGTCATCACTTCTGCAATTATTTCTTTGGCTGTCTTTATCTCTCTTATCGAACCGACGCTTTGCCCTGCCATCAGAAGGCCGTTCTCCACATTGCCTTCGATCACGCCTGAGTAGAGCTTGCGGGCGCGGAAATACTCCTCCAGGGATGCCTTGCCTTTTCCTTCCAGGGACAGGAATTCTCGTGTCAACTCGTTCTCAAGACAGCGGATTGGGTGTCCTGTAGACTGGCCTATCACCACGGCAGCGCCGCTGTCGGCCTCCAGTATCCTTTGCTTGAACCTGGGGTGAGCGATACACTCTTCAGTGCAGATGAACCTTGTTCCCATCTGGACGGCCTGGGCGCCCAGGGCCAGGGCAGCTATGAGCCCTCTCCCATCAGCAATCCCTCCTGCTGCTACTACGGGTATGCTGACGCTGTCCACTACCCGGGGTACCAGGGTCATTGTCGTCACCTCTCCAATGTGCCCCCCGGACTCCATTCCTTCGGCTACTACCGCGTCTGCACCCAATCCTTCCAGTCGCTTTGATGAGGCAACGCTGGAGATCACCGGCATCACCTTGAGTCCGGCTGACTTGAGCTCAGGGACATAACGACTGGGATCACCTCCACCTGTAGCTACCACTGGTACCTTCTTCTCAATAACCACCTCTACTACTTCTTTGACGAAGGGTGATCTCAACATGACGTTTACGCCGAAGGGCCTATCGGTTAACATTCGAGTTAGGTCGATTTGCTCTCTTATCCAGTCGGGCGGAGCATTGCCGGTACCAAGGGTTCCTAGCCCACCAGCATTGGATACCGCGGCCACAAGCTCAGGGCTTGCCAGATATGTCATGCCGCCCTGAATAACAGGATAGTCGATGCCCAGAAGTTCACAGATGGCGGTCTGTAGCAAGAACTGCCCTCACCCTATTTTTGCTTTTTGAGCTTTGTTTTGATTACCTCTTCACCGCCGTAACTTCCGCAAGTAGGGCAAATGCGGTGGCATAGCTTCATCCTGTGACATCGAGGGCAAGCTTCGACGGCCGGCGAAGTTAGGGATAGATGGCTTCGCCTCTTACCCTGGCGGGCCTTAGGATATCTCCTCTTGGGCAGTGGTCCCATTTGGTCACCTCGACTTTCTTCTTGAATCGAGTTTCTCCAACTCGATTAGGGGCAGTCCCCGAGAACGAGGCACGCAATCGCAGGCACCCTGGTTCAGATTGCTCCCGCACTCGGGGCAAAGCCCGGCGCAATCCGGTTGACACAGGGGCTTCATTGGCATAGCAATCAAGCTATATTGACGCAATGCCTCGCTCAGGTCCAATATATGACGGTCATCTATGGTGAACACGTTCGAGTCCTCGTCTACGGGGAGAGCAATGCCAGTACTAACGTCTACGGAAGGCAGAAATTCGTCTTCTACGTTGAGCCTTAGTGGATATTCGAAGGAAGTCAGGCAGCGGCTGCACATTAGTCTGCCTGTGCCCAGAAAGGTGCCTCTGGCCAGAATGCCTCTCTTGGTGCGTACTAGCTGCACTTGCCCTTGAATGTGACATTCTGCTATCTCTTCGAGGTAGAGGGTATCATCGACTTCATGCGTGCGGGTCGCTCCTTGAGTTTCTTTCAGTAGCTGAGCAACGTTAATCTCCATATTGGCCACTCCTTGATACGCGACTAGTTATGTCGTCGCATCTAGACCTCTTTTTATCTGGTCTAGTCTTAGCATTACTTCTTCGGTAACCTCATCTGGTATGGACGTGCCGGTGGTTACGCCAACGAAGCTCTTCCCTTCTAACCAATCCTCTTCGATCTCTGCCGCTGTTTCCACGTGATGTGTTTCGGTCCCCGCAGAGGCGCATACCTCAGCAAGGCAACGGGTATTGGCACTGTTCCGTGCCCCTACCACTATCATCACGTCTACCTTGCTGGCCAAATCTACTGCCTCTGCCTGCCGCTTCTTGGTCACATGGCATAGAGTATTGACGATGCGCAACTCCTCGATTCGAGGGAGAAACAAAGTGACGAAACTGTTTATGAACTGGGCAAATTGAGCCGGATTTCGGGTGGTTTGAGAAAGAAGTCCCACACGGTGAGGTAGTTTATCGAGCTTTGGAGTCGCCTCACCGTCCAAAGTTGCTATCCCTTTTCCGCCAGCCCAGCCGAGAATCCCTTTAACCTCAGGGTGGTTTGGGTCTCCAAAAACAACTACCCAAAAGCCTACTTCTGATAGCGCCTTAGCAGCTCTTTGTGCCTTCCGCACATTGGGGCAGGTGCTGTCAATCACCTTAAGCCCCCTGGCTTTAAGCTCTTCTGATACCTGGGGAGGCATACCGTGTGAAGGAATCACGGCGATGTTGCCTGTAATCTGATCGGGATTGCTCACTACCCTAACGCCAAGCTCTCTCAAGCCATCAACCACCCGCTGATTGTGTACTACGGGCCCCAGGGTTTCTACTGCCCCGTACTTCTCGGTGGCCTCCTCCAAAATTCTTAGGGCTCTTTTCACTCCAAAGCAGAACCCTGTTTCTTCGGTTTTCTCAATCTGCATTATCTTGAAGCGTTTCACTGAAGGTGTTCGCATCATCTCTATATACCCCACGATAACTTTCCGGAAGAAGCTGGGCCAGGCGTCTCATGATAGTCTCCGTAGATGAGGCCAGTTGGGCGCGGGTTGGGTTTCCCTCGACTCTGGGTAGTTTGAAAGGTTGACCAATATTGACTATTACTTCAGGACGCTGCAGAAACCGTGCTTTGTTCTCGTATCGTTGTCTAACCTTCTCCGTGCCAGCGATACCTACAGGAAGGATAAAGGCGTCGTTGCGAAGAGCAATGAAAGCAGCGCCTAGTCCGCCCCGTTTTAGCTGTAAAGTTGTACTTCTGGTTCCTTCAGGGAACATACCCAAAGCACAGCCCTTTCTCAGTGCTTCGTCTGCCAGGCTCAATGCTGTTCTGTCCACTGTACCTCGTTCCACCGTGAAAGAACCAAACATCCGTACAAGGACGCCATGGAAGCGAGACTTAGCATACTCCTTCTTTGCCATGAAGGCGATCCTTCGAGGAATGCACACTCCAACGAGAGGGATGTCAATCCAGCTAAGGTGATTGGCGACTACGACAACCGGTTCTTCAGGCATGGCACCGATCTTGTTCTCGACCTTATAACGGCACAGAAGGCGGAGCGCAGCAGCCACCACCGGTTTGCAGGCACCATAGATAGTCGGAGACAACTACCTTCCCCCTGCAAGATCGATTATCTTGTCAGCGACCTGCTCTGCAGTAAGCCCTTCAGTATTGATAATGCTGGCATCGGGGGCAGGATGCAGAGGGGAAAGTGACCGCTGACTGTCAATCTCGTCACGCTTCTTCAATTCAGCCAGGATATCTTTGTAGTCCAGGTTGCCTTCCTCAAGTTGTTCTCCGTGGCGGCGACGGGCTCTTTCCTCCGCGGAGGCAACAAGGAAAACCTTTAGCCCAGCCTGAGGCAGAACCACGGTACCGATGTCCCGCCCCGCCATTATCACATTACCCTTCTCAGCCATACGGCGTTGCTTTGCCACCAAGCCATCTCTCACTGCAGCCACCTTCGATACCAGGGAAACCCCCGCTTCTACCCGAGGACTGTGGATTTCAGCAGTAACGTCGAAGTCATTGATAGAAACGGAATTATACCCTCTCCCCTCCTGGCATGCAACCTCTATTTTTGCTTCAGCAGCCAGCTTGCTCAGCATGCCTTCATCTGTGAGGTCAATGTTGTAGTGAAGAGCAAGCCACGTTAGAGCACGATACATCTCCCCCGTGTCTACAAAAGAGTAGCCGAGTTTCTGAGCCACGATCGTGCCTACCGTGCTCTTGCCTGCTGCCCCCGGCCCATCGATGGCAATAATTGAGGGTAGAGGCATTCTACTAACCCTGTCACCTGTCCTTGAATACGGGGGACTTCTTCTCAGCGAAGGATTTGATCGCCTCTTTGAAGTCCTCGGAGGCGGTGCATATGGTGACACAGGCCATGGCAAAGGAGAGAGCGGTGTCCAAATCCATTCCCAACCCCTTGTATACCATCAGCTTGGACAATCTGAAAGCTATAGGGGAACCAGCGGCTATCTTCTGGGCTAGCTTGGCTGTCTCCTCCTCGAGTTGCTCCTCAGGCACCAGCCGGTTCAGGAGGCCTATCCTGTATGCCTCCTCTGCATCACAAATATCACCGGTAAATATTAACTCCAGAGTTTTTGGCAAGCCTATAACCCGTGGCATCAGCCAGGTTCCTCCGCTATCGGGGGCAATTCCTGCCGTGGTGAAGCCAATGGTAAACCTTGCCTTGGGTGAACCTATCCTCATATCGCAGGCTAAAGCAAGGTCCAGGCCCAGGCCAGCGGCGAATCCTTGTATTACTGCTATGGTAGGCTTATCCAGCTCCTGTAGGCCCAGGATTACCTTTTTCTGCGGCTTTGGCGGGATCTTACCCCTTTTCACCTGCTTTTCAATCTCTGGCCATACCTTCAGGTCCTCAATGGCAACCTCTCCACTTCGTACCTTGGAGTAGTCGAAATCTCCTCCGGCACAGAAGGCACGCCCCGCCCCCTTGATGACCAATACCCTCACATCGTCGTCTTCGGCCACGTCTCCGACAGCTTCAACAAGTTCATTTGCCAGTTGCTCACTCACCGCATTTAAGGCTTCGGGCCGGTTTAGGGTAAGGGTGGCAATCCCCTCCTTCTTTTCCAGGATAATGGTCTGAAATTCCATAATCACTCCTTTCAGTTTTCGTTTATAGCCTGTTGTAGAGTCTGAATGATGCGGTCCATCCTCCGCAGCTGGGCGCTGTCACCAGGGGGATTTGCGTTGCAGATGAGGCAAGCTGAGGATTGGAAGATGGTGTCAATAATCTTGAGGTCATGCTGAGCCAGGGTCTGCCCAGTCTGGACGTTCTCAATAAGCAGGTCTGCATCTTCGGGCAGGAAGGCCTCGCTGGCGCCCCAGGTAGGAATCAAACGGTAGGGGCTGAGGTGGTTGTCCCGTGCATATTTATCGGCAACATTGGTATACTCTGATGCTATTCTGAGTGCACTGAGACTGCCGTTCCTTAGTAGCTGTCTCAGGCCTTGAGGGCTATCCACTGGCAGTTTGTTGCTCACCACGGCTACTATCCTTACTTTGCCAAACCCCAGCTTCAGAAGCTCGGTCACCGGGCTGGAGGGAAATCGATAAAGATGGTCATACAGCCAGTCTTCACCTGTGATAGCCAGGTCGAAGTTCCTGTTGGCTACCTGAAGGGGCATATCTTGGGGTCGGATCACCTTTGCGCTGGCACCCTTGATGTTAATACCGGGCCGGCGGGGGTCGGCAACCCGGTCCTGGATAGTAATGCCCGCTTTGCCTAAGAACTCTAGAGTAGGTTCTTGCTGGTGCCCGTCGGGAAGACCGAGCCGGATATCAGCATCCTGGCGTAGGGAACCGGAACGAGACTCCTTTGTGCGGTCTTCTTGACTTTCGGCACTTTCACTTGTGGCCTCCTTCACGTTGGCTGCGGCGTGAAGGCGTTCCAGCAAGGAGCTCAGGTCTTTAGATTGCCAGCTATTCCGGTGGGCGATCAAAACCGCGCTGGAGGAGAGAATCGAGGATACGGAAAATAATCGCTGATCCAAAGGGCTGCCGGCAGCCAGGGAGATTAAAGCCAGGTCAGCGTTTTCGGGAGGATAGACATCGGCAGCTCCCCAGACAGGGAAGATGCTGAATCGCCTCAACCTGAGGCTCAAGGCGAAGGACTCGGCCAGATTTGGGTATTCAGTTGCTATGTGTATTGTTCCTACTTTGGCTTCCAAATCCTTTATTGACTTTAGCTTGACTGATTTACTGCTGGCCATGCATAGGCTGCTCTTACCGTACCTTAGGTCTAGTACCTTAACCAAAGCACTGCTGGGATACTTGGCCAGGAGCTCTTCAACCCAGTATCGACCACAGATTCCCAGATCGTAGTTCCCGATGGCTACCTGGATAGGTATATCCTTTTCGTGGAATACCTTCAAGAAGAGGTCAGGGAAGCCGTGGCATTGAGGCCGGTAGGAGCGATATTCCTCATCATAGCCGCTGGGTTCCAGCCCCGCGTTCTGCAATAATACGCTGGTGGGGGAGAGAAGATTTCCTTTAGGAAGAGCTAGCTTTACTTGCATTTGCTGTCTGCAACGCGTCCAATATCTCAGCGGGTGAATCTGTACTTATAATCTTGCTGCCGGCTTGATCAGTCAAGAGAAAATCAGGCTCTTCCTCCGTACCCTGAATCGAAAGGACCCATCCATGATCGGTTGGCTCTCTATAACCTTGGTCAAGGTCGGCTATGTATCCAGCCCTGCGGAGCAGGGTGGCGATTTCAAAACAACGTTTCTGTCCGCTGGGTGTATCAGCCTCGCTTCGCACCAAAATCCTTGGCGTGTCGTCCTGCCAGCCGTCAATCAGGTTCATGAGCTGGTCAACACGGAGGGCGAAGCCAGAGGCGGGGACGTCTCCGCCTCCCAGTAGCGGTATCAAATCGTTATATCGTCCCCCTCCTCCCACCTTCTCCTCTCCGACGTAGCATCGGAAAATGATCCCGGTATAGTACTCAAAGCTCTTGGCTGAAGCAATGTCAATCTGATATTCACATCCCAGCTCGCTCAGGCATCGAGCAATAGCAATGAAGTCATCCATACCTGCCTTAAGGTTAGGGTTGGGAAACGTCTCCATCAGGGAGGTCTTCAGGTTTTCCAGGAAGCCGGCTGATTTCCCCTTGACTTGGAAAAGCGAGGACAGGGGGTCTCTAAGCTGAGAATGGGTGCTGATCAATTTGCTGAATACCTCTGTATCACCATCCAGGATTCGGGCGAATACCTCGCCCTGCTCTGCTGGCGTCAACCCCAATTCACTGAGCAAGGCTCGTATCACGCCGGCATGAGATAGGTGCAACTCTACGCCTTTAGCACCTAGCTTCTCCAGGGTCTCTAGGGCAAGCAGTATTAATTCTACGTCGGCCAGTGGCTTGGCGCTTCCCATTATTTCAGCGCTGCACTGCCAGCGCTCTCTTGACTCTTTCCCCGTCTCTTCAAAGCTGAAGACGTTTTCTACATAGAAAAGCTTGGCCGGACGAACTCGTGACAGGTTTTCGATATAGAGTCTGGCGGCGGGAATAGTGCCATCAGGCCTCAACACTACCCTCTCTCCACTCCACCCATCCCAATCGAGGAAGGAGTATGTCCTGCTCAGCATGCTGGGAGTTAGAGTGCCTGTGGAGGTAAACAAGTGGAGGTACTCCAGAGTAGGTGTCCTTGTCTCCTGGTATCCCCATTCCAAGCAGCAGGACCTAAAGATCCCCTCGATGTAGCGGAATCGCGCCATGTCCTCAGGGAGGAGATCTCGGCTGCCTTTACATCTTTGCGTTTCCATGACTTTATCCACTTTATCCAATGATAAGGATTTGCTGCGAAATGTCCAGAGACCCTTTCGCAACGAAGCTACACATCTTGCCTTGAAGAGGTGTCCTAGCCGGAAATAACGTTTCCTGATGATACTCACAGAGACTGGAAAGTATTTTATCATTAACTATCATCTAAGGCAATCCGAAGGTGTGCTCCTGGCAATCACATGTAGGGGCGGACGTCTCTGTCCGCCCTCCTTTCGGGGCGACACGGAGTTCGCCCCCTACTTTTGAGCCTGTACGCACGGATTGGGGGGACCGACCCTTGGTTTTCTACGGCGCTAACAGCCGTGGAGATTGGAGTCGTTTGCTCAGACATCGAAGGGTCAAGCTGGCAGGTGTTCGTGTAACCAAAGAGAGGACTGCTTGATGCTGTTATGAGGTGGAATCTAGGGATGCGCTGCCAATTCTTGAATTTGTCACTGCTTCTATGATTTCGATGGTCTCTTCTATGTGATTCAGTCCAAAGGAGAGTCCCAGCTTTCTCAAGTCTTTGTGGTGCAATCCTTGATACAGGCCCTGGCCTGCCACTCGGCACATCTCATCATAAAGTGCTGGCCACTGGTTTCCGCCACGCGCACAATAAAGGATGAAACCGGTGACCTGGGGATGGACTTCCATGGGGAAATTTAACCAGACAGTGCCCCAAAAATCAAAGTTGCTGAGGGCCAACCACTCAACATGAAAACTCTTTCGACTAGCCTTGAGAAACTTTCTTTTCAGGCGTCGGTTCTCACGTTTTCTCAGCCCCGAACCTAATGATACAAAAGGCTCGTTTTTCTCTAAGTGACTTTGAGCTTTCTATTCCAAGCAGGTTGGTTGGACTCTCGTCACCAAACGTAGCTCGGCTAGGAGTGGATGGTCTGGTCACCCTTTCCGGGCCGGAAGCTAGGACGAACGACGGGAAGATGACGATGATGTGGGGGAGATCAATGTTGCAGTCGGTCTATCCCTGCCTCAATCCAGCGAAGGCATTTCTCCTTTCCCAGTACTGCCATGGTTTGGAAGAGTGGGGGTGTGGCAGTGCGCCCGGTGATGGCAACCCGCAAAAGACCAAAAAACTCCTTGGTTTTGAGGGACAGTTCGGTTGCCAGCCAACGAAACACCGCTTCTAGAGAATCATGGTCGAAGGATTCCAGCCCCTGGAGTGCCTTCGAAGCAGCCTGTAGAGCTTCAATAGCCTCATCCCTGGTCAGGCCACTGTTAAGAAGCAAATCAACGGAATGGTCGAGCTCTTCGGCGAAGAAAAACTCACTGAGCTGTGGCAGCTCAGCGAGCGTCTTGACTCTCTCCTGCTCCAGGGAGACTACCTGGCGGACATAGTCGGTGTTGAGCGGTCGCTTGACTTCATCCGGCAAATGCCTTTCAAAGAAGGGCATTGCCTTTTCGGTTAGCTCTTCTGTGCTCAGCGTCCGTATGTACACACCGTTCATCCAGCGCAGCTTTTCCACATTGAAGATGGCACCTGTCTTGCTGAGACGCTCGAGGGAGAAGTGTTCCACCAGCTCCCCTTGGCTGAATAGCTCTGTCCGATCGTCCAGTGACCAGCCCAGTAGAGCCAGGAAATTGAGCATTGCTTCAGGCAAATACCCCTCGTCCCGATACTCGAGCAAGGAAGCGGCACCGTGGCGCTTGCTCAGTTTACTTCGATCTGAACCCAGAATCATGGGGAGATGGGCAAACTGAGGGGGGTGGTAGCCTAGAGCCTGATAAAGCAAAATGTGGCGCGGCGTGCTCGCCAGCCACTCGTCGGCTCTGAGGACGTGCGAGATCTGCATCAGGTGATCGTCAACAATGTTGGCCAGATGATAGGTAGGAAAACCGTCGGACTTCAGCAGGACGAAATCATCCAGGGTGTTGTTGGCAAACACCACTTTTCCCCGAATGAAGTCTTGGAAATGAGTCTTACCTGTCAGCGGTGTCTTAAAGCGTATCACCGGTACGATGCCCTGCGCCTCAAACTGAGACCGTTCTTTTGGGGTGAGGTTACGGCAGCGGCGATCATAACCGGGCGGCTGCCCGCGGCGCGTCTGCTCGGCTCTCATGGCCTCCAGCCTTTCTGGAGAACAATAGCAAGGATAGGCATAACCTTCTGCCACCAGTTGCTGGGCCACGGGATGGTATAGGTCCAGGCGTTGTGACTGGAAATAGGGCCCGTAGTTGCCTCCCACCTCCGGACCTTCGTCCCAATCGAGCCCTAGCCAGCGCAGGCTGAGAAGGATATCCTCTATTGCCCCGGCTACTTTTCTCTCTACGTCGGTATCCTCGATGCGGACAATAAAGCTGCCTCCATAGTGCCTGGCGAACAACCAGTTAAACAGCGCCGTCCTGATATTGCCCACGTGAGGATAGCCTGTGGGGCTGGGGGCATAGCGGACTCGAACAGGTTGAACTATCTTGGACTCCATTGACCCACCGTTAGCCATAAATCTGCGCCAGCTTTGCCTTTTTCCGGGGCAACTTGACTACATAGGTACCAGCAATCTTGTCGTGAATCCCTTGCTTCTCCGCGTCGATGGCAATCCACAGGTATCCAATAAAGAACATCAGGCCGGAGATGGTATGGCCGATGTACCTCAAAACCGACCTACCTAGGCCGATAGGATAGCCGTCAGTTCGGACTATCTTGATCCCTAGGGCCATTTTCCCTGGCGTTTGGCCTCGCCAAGTCCAGAAACCAACCACGTATACCACAGATATGGCATTGTAGGTCAGGGTCGCTGCGGTGCTGGTGGACCTAGTCTCCGCCGCAACTGGTACTACTGGCGGACCTTCTCCAGGCGAATCCTGGTACAAACCTGAGAGAACCACGACCACGAAGGCAATTGCGCTCAGCGCAATTCCGTCGATAAGATACGCTACCAACCTTATCCAAAACCCCGCATACTCTACTGTTATGACCTCTCGCCTCTCATCCATTCCCGCAACCTTAACCGGAAGCCAAATGTGGCCGCTGAGTTCGCATCATTGTAACACCTGCGGCAAATGCCCAGCAACAGGACTGGGACCATCAAGTTTGGCCGAGCCGCGAAGAGGCCTGGGAACGGGCCCACACTACTTGAGTTTTCTCGCTCCCGGGCTATCAAGGGAAAGGCGCTCCAGCGCTTGCTCCAGCTCCGCCGGCAGCTCTGACCTGAACTCCATATACTCTCCTGTGCTGGGAAGCTTAAAGCCGAGCAAGAAGGCGTGGAGGAACTGCCTACCAAGGTATGGCATTCGCACACCGTAGACGGCATCTCCAGCTACTGGGCAACCGATGCTGGAGAAGTGGACCCTGACCTGGTGAGTACGTCCTGTGCGTGGTGTTGCCTCTATTAAGGTGTAACTGTCGAGATGCCTTACCACCCGGTAGAAGGTAAGTGCTTCTCTCCCGTTGGGAACCACTGCCATTCGTTTTCGGTCTCTGGGATGGCGCCCAATTGGGGCTTGGATGGAACCCTGTTCTGGAGAGGGGCACCCTTTTACCAGCACCAAATACCTTTTCAACATACGGCGGCTTTTCAACTGAGCAGCCAGATTCAGGTGAGCAGCCTTGTTCTTGGCAACCACCATCAGGCCGGAGGTGTCTTTGTCGAGGCGATGCACGATGCCGGGGCGAACCGAGTTGTCGATAGCCGAAATCACCGGACAATGAGCCAAAATGGCGTTCATCAGAGTGTGACTGGGATGGCCCGGCGCGGGATGAACAGTAATGCCAGCAGGCTTGTCCACAACCAGGATGTCGTTGTCCTCATAGATGATTGTCAGGGGGATGTCCTCGGGGACGAGAGCTGGGGAAGGGGAGGGGGGAGGCAGGTTGATGAGGATGACATCCCCTACCTTGGGTTTGAGACTTGGCTTGGCTACCTTGTCATTTAGGGTAACCCGGCCCTCGTCAATCAGCTTTTGAAGGTAGGAACGCGTTAGTTCCTCACATGACTGGCAGATGTATTTGTCCAGGCGAAGGTTTGCCTGGTCTACGACAAGGCGGATAGTGCTGGCTACTTCCATTAGCTGTGCTTTGGCAACATCCACAGTCGTATTCCGTACCAAATCAGCAGGATACCGCCTACAACAATAGCGGCATCGGCCAGGTTAAAGGCCGGCCAGTGGAAGTCGCCCCATAGATCAAAATCAATAAAATCGGTGACATAGCCAAGGTGAACTCGATCGACCAGGTTGCCCAGGCTGCCACCAAGGAACAATCCCAGGGCCGTCTTGACCAGCCTGCTGTTGAACAGGGCGTATCTGTGGGATAGAAAGAGGGCTAGGGCTATCACCACGATGGGCAAAAGCAGGGGCACCACGTGGTGGACGGAAAGCCCGAAGACGATGCCTTCATTGTGCACACGGGTCAGCCGCAGGAAACCTTCTTCCGGCCGGGATTCCCCCACCAGCAAGCTCACTCTAATCCCTAGTTTGGTCAACTGGTCTGCTATCAATACCAGGAGGGAGACAAGGAGAAGGGTTTTCTGGGATCGGAGGTTACCTTGGAGGGAATTTACCTTTTGCATTTTTTGCCTGGCGTGTCTTGCAAGCAAGGCAAAGGTTTGACTGGGGCCGAATCTCGAGTCGCTCCATGTCTATAGACTGCCCGCAGACATCACATAGGCCGTACGTTCCCTGCTCCAGCTTTTGCAGGGCATGTTCCACCTCGCTGAGGACCTCTGTGGAGCGCTTCTCCAGGGCTAGCCTGGTCTCCAGTTCCACGGCTTCAGTTGCTCCCTCTTCCTTTTTGCCGTAGGGGCTACCTTCTTTTGCTTGACCCACAGGGGGCGCGCTAGCCCTTAGGTGCTCTAGCCCCTTGATGAGCCGTTCGCGCTCTTCGTTCAACCGTCGACCAAGTTCTTCAAAGGTAACAGGCATCTTCCTTCTCCTTACCCACAGCCGAATCTCTGGTCTCTGCCTCGACTGACTCTTCCTGGCTATAACAGAGAACCCTCGATTGGTGAAAAGGGGAATTGGAAGAGCTTGTCAGGGTGACAAACTCTTAGTCGGTAATTATAGCCCGCTTTCTTCAAATAGTCAAGCCTTTTGGGGCTCTATTTGACAATTACACGAAGACTCTGTAGTGTACAACTATCACATAGCTCAGTAATAGCTTTGTCCAGCACCTCAAGAGCCGGGTATGCCATCAACATTATGCGCCTGCACTCCGATCGATATCACAGTGAGCTAAAAGGCTTGCCCATTGAGGGGTAGGCGTCATCAACAAGTAGGATGGCGACAGTTGAAGGTGCAACAGGTCTTTTCCTGCTCAGGGGAGGATGCTCAAGGTGCTCAGGAGCCGCGCCGTCGAGCAGGCGCATCAAGCACTTTAGCGTAGATGCAGGTTTGCCACACGGAATCAGCTTTGATCAAAAACTGGATTTAGAACAGGAGGTATGTTCATGGAATACGAGACTATCAAGGTAGAGTACAGCAATAATATAGCCACAATCACCCTCAATCTACCGGAGAAGCTCAATTCCCTCAGTATAAAGATGATGCGTGAATTGACGCAGGCCCTGGACGAGATTGAGCAGGGTGGCAAAGCGAGGGTGGTCGTGCTTACCGGTGCTGGGCGATCTTTCTGTGCCGGGGCTGACCTGGAAGATTTACAGAAAACCATGAACCTCAAACCTTCTGGAGTGGAGCCAAGCCTGAAGTCGTGGTTCTTGCTGATCCGGAGAATAAAGAACGTGGAGCTGCCCATCATCGCCGCAGTAAACGGACATGCCTTGGGTGGCGGGTTTGCCCTGGCTATCGCTTGTGATATACGAATTGCCGCAGAGGACGTCAAAACGGGGGCGGTGTTTGTGCAGCGAGGGGCCAGCTCTGCTGATATGGGCGTGAGCTGGATTCTTCCCCGGATAGTAGGTGCGGCGTGGGCTGCTGAGCTGATGTTTACCGGCGACATCATCGACGCTGCTACGGCAGAGCGCATCGGCCTGTTCAATCATGTCGTTCCCCGTGAGCAGCTAATGGAGGCGGCCCAGGAGATGGCGGCCAAGCTGGCGGCTGGCCCGCCGCTGGCGCTGAAGTTCACCAAGCGGGCACTCAACCGGTCGGTGTGGGAAGGTCTTCAAGGTCAGCTTGAGTATGAGTCTGCTACTCAAAGCCTCGTGTTTCTCTCAGACGATTTCCACGAAGGGGTGAACTCCTTCTTCGAAAAGAGGACCCCCGAGTTTCGCGGGCATTGACGCCGGAGAGTTGATGGATTGTTGTGCAGGGGCACGGTCTCCAAAGGCGATTCGCCCTGGCGAGGATTTGACACCTACTGAAAACGCCCATGTCATTGCGAGGAGCCCTTCGCTCCCTGTCATTCTGAGGTCGCCGTAGGCGACCGAAGAATCTCATGGCGCTCAGGACAGGCTCCGCGACGTGGCAATAGCCGGAGAATGCCCATGTCATTGCGAGGTCGCCGCAGGCGACCGTGGCAATCTCGGGGCGGGGGTGGACAATCATGGTTCTTAGGTCAGAGGCAAGGGATTCCGCCTCCGCTCACAATTTGCTACACCTGGGTCAGGGTCAGGTCCGGTCTCCATAGGTCTCCTGAGGTCTCCACAGGCGACTCTACCGAGCGACCCTGGCGGCCGACTCGCCGTGGCGAGGACCTGACACCCACTGAACTGATCAAGATGGGGGGACGGATTGTGCGCCATGCTCGGCAGATTATCTTCCAGCTAGCTGAGGTGGCGGTGCCCAGAGACCTGTTTCCTGCCATTCTCGAGCGGATAACTCGGTTATGCCTTTCACCCGGCTAAGCACACCCCAGGGCACGCAGGCAGTCAGGTGAAAAAGATAGAGGAAGTATCGCCTCTTTCCAAGTGGAGAGCTTCGCCAGCGCTGATAGACGAGGGTTTTGGGGGCTGCAGTACACGGCTCGCATGTCGATGACTACTACAGGGCTCCGAGATGGAGATTGACAACCAGGTGCCATGGATATACTATTCGTGACAAGAGCGATGAGGGATCAGGATACCTCGTCGCTAGTTGAAATGGGAAATCCCAGTATAGACCAGCCCTCTTCCTGAAAAGCTTCCAGTAATTCCTCTCCTCAAAGTCTGTGGCGAAGTCCAAGGCCTTAGCCTGGAACAGCGCCCCAAAAATGTCATAGTTTTTTAATCTTCTGGGCCTGCATTTTATGACTTCTTGATTCCTACCCCACTATCATCATTAGAGTGAACCCTTTGCAGGGAAGTCTCTTGGTAATAACAGGACTAAGCTACGGCCCGTGCTGAGTGTTTGTACCGGTGGGATCACGAGTTTAACCTAAATGGAAAAACCGCAGAAGGGGTTGAACCAAGCCCGAGATAAAGAAGAAGAAAAGGCCTGTGTGTGCTGGGCCGCGGGTTGGTGTGTCATAACTAACCACAAATGCCCCTACGAGGGAATAGGGGAGTACTGTCCCATATTACTGAAGATTACTCGCAACCCGGAGTAAGTGCCGGCAATTATGCCTTGCTCGAAGAAACTCTAGCTCTCCTTGCTACACACAATTTGGCCGTTTGTTATATTCCGACCCCTTTTCCCAAGACCCAAATCCCCTCTCGAAAGCCGCTTTACACTGTTGCCTGATAAAGCCTAGGTCTATCCTGAGACTTCACCGACCGAGTGTAGCGCTCTCCTATGGAGATGCTGTGCCATCTACCTAGACTGCTGGCCATGCGAGCGGGAGGTGGCAATCGCGGGAGAACGCCTATGTCATTGCGAGGTCGCCGCAGGCGACCTTCGCTCCCTGTCATTCTGAGGTCGCCTCAGGTCGCCAGAGGGTCGCCTAAGGTGACAGCGACCGAAGAATCTGGCACCGCTCAGGACAGGCTCCGCGACGTGGCAATCGCCCGAAAACGCCCATGTCATTGCGAGGTCGCCGCAGGTCGCCAGAGGGTCGCCTAAGGCGACACCGACCGTGGCAATCCCAGGGCGGGGGTGGACAATCCTTCTGAAGTCAGAGGGAAGGGATTCTGCCTCCGCTCACAATTTGCTACACCTGGGTCAGGTCGGGTCTCCATAGGTCTCCTGAGGTCGCCAGAGGGTCGCCTAAGGCGACACCGACCCTGGCGCCCGACTCGCCGTGGCGAGGGCCTGACACCCACTGAAGGTTTCGATGCCACTACGCGGGCACCACGACGAGTGAAAGTAGGATGAAGGCGATCATGTTCTCGTGGCGCTAATGGAACGACCTGAAGGTCGTTCCCTACGTGGTGGGAGGGACCCAAAGGCGGTTTCGAGTGACGTACTCTGTCGCCGCGCGTTGCCTTGCTCTCACTCCCGGAAACGCCCATGTCATTGCGAGGTCGCCGCAGGCGACCGTGGCAATCCCAGGGGGCGGATGGGCAATCATGGTTCTCAAGTCAGAGGCAAGGGATTCCCCCTCCGCTCACGATTTACACCTGGGTCAGGCCGGGGACCTGACACCCACCACTCAAACTTATCCTGACAGTTCTCCAAGTCCAAACTCGTCCCAGATTTCAGGCCAGTCCGTTTTCAACTTGTCCCTGCCCTTGCGATTCACTACTATCTTGTCACTAAACGGGTCGAAGCACTTAAACCGGATTGACGATGGCACGGCATCATCAACTACAACATGGCTTAGGTGGATCGCCACATCCGCAGGAACGTTGTCATAAAACCACTCGAATTGCTCATCTATATCACTATTAGAGACTGCGCTAGGCATAATCTTGGGGACGGCTACGTCCCTAGATGTGGTTTCTGATCGTGCTTTGGAGTCTGCGGCGAGGAACCAAAGTAGCAATTTCAACCAGTTGTCGCAGTACGTGCCCTCCTCCCTTGCCTTGGCCAGTATGAACTTTTCATTCTTTATCGCATGTGCAAAATAATAAGCCGACAGTTTTGTAAGCTTGGGTTCAGGCATGTCAGGAATCACAAGACTTGATGGTGGATCGGTATTAAGACCTGTGACTCCTTCTTTAATAAGTTGGAACACATCCAACTGAACCCCATGCTTCACTGTTACCGCTGGGAATTTCCTGAAAGCATTAGCATAGTATTTCTCCCGTGGCTGCAAGATGGCATATACTGGATAACTCACGAGAATTTGGCTTTCGTCGGCTAAGTCCATAATGCGTCTAGCCGTGTTTATTCCAGCACCAGTCACATTGTCTTTTCCATAGATATCCTTGACAATATCGTCTTCACTTTGGTTTATGCCTATTCTAACGGCAAATTTCCGAAGCTCATCTGTTATTGACTGATTATGCCGCCATATGATACCCAAGATATTCTGTGCGATAGCAAGGTGTATGTCAGGCCGTAGGGTTGCAGTGTCTAGCAAAGCTATGCACATGCCGTCACCCGTTGGTAGGTAGACAACCGATAGAGGTTCCATATGGATAGTCCTAAGTGCCAACTCAAGTGGATCCTCAGTTGGGCCTCTCGCATACGCATCCACTGATGTTTTCACTGTACTATTGAGCTTCGTAATGATATCCCGTTGTGCCTCGACAGGGCGGCTGGAATACCCCACAACATCGAGGAATATGTATTTTACCGGTCTAGTCTTTGTTGTGCTCATGAGGCCTGTACCAGTTAGGAATGCCACCATAGCTTATACTCTGTGTGACGGCATGTTGTCAATAGGTATGGCGCACCTATCACTGGAAACTCGTACCACAAACCCCACTTTCTGGTTTCCCTGGTTTGCCGCTGGCGTTGAAAACGAGATGTGAGAATCTAGTCCCCAGTTACTAGGCCCAGGACAGATTGGATTTGAGGTGCATTCACTGCTGGCAAGTCTGAGAGATAAACTAGCTAGTGAGGATTTTCATCAAAGCTGGGTTCGGGGTGGTATAATGGGAGCAACGCTATTGGAGTATTAGCATGAGGGAAATATGGCTAGGCTCATTTGAGGATTTTCATCAACAAATGCAGCTTTACAATAGTGAAAAAGATATTTACAGAGGTGTATCAGATAAGCGCTACGGACTAATACCCAAGATTGGTTGGGTTCCTCTTCGCCCCAGAAGGAATCGACTGCGTGAAGAAGGGCGCATCTTCAGGCGCTTCAAAGAGAGGGCAATTCCATATTTAGAACATATGCCAAGAGATGAGTGGGAATGGCTTGCTGTAGCACAACATCACGGCTTGCCGACAAGGTTGCTGGATTGGACAAGAAATCCATTGGTTGCTGCTTACTTTGCGGTTGAGAATGCGTCTTCAAAGGATAGTGCGGTATACATATTGAAAGGCTATAACGTAATTGACACAGAAAGACATGCGGATCCATTCAAATACCCCAGAGTTGGTAAATTTGTTCCGCCCCGTATCGCTAGGCGAATAGAGGCCCAACTGGGCGTTTTCACTATTCATTCAGAACCAGAGATTCCATTCTCATCAGATGGCATAGATAAGCTGATTATTCCCAATGGACTACGCCGAAATTTTAAGAAGATTTTAGATAGATACGGAATCAATCGAGCAAGCTTATTCCCTGGCCTTGACGGGCTAGCTGTTCATATAAAGTGGCAAAGAACCGCCATTTATTGAATTGACAGCTGCTAATCGGCACCCTTCTGTCCTACTACAACCTCACAAAACTCCCTCTACACCACTGCCCTATAAAGCCTAAGGCTATCTTCAAACTTCATGCTCAAGACAACGGTGCCTTATAGAATTTCGGGCCATCACTGAAAGTCACAGGCCTCGAATACCTCTACACAACTGAGACGCTTTCCATTTCCACAACCACAATCTGGATTCCTTGATTTCGCCACCAGGATTGAAAACGGCTTCATATCATTCAAACCCCAATTGACAGCCCCAAGACACTTTCGATTCTAGGGTCAAACTACAGGCTGGACTTCGGGTGGTATAATTCAAACCGGAGCACCGTCTGGTGGCCTTACCAGGGTGGTGTTCAATACCAGTGAGGAGTGCAGTCATCATGACACAGCAGGTATACAAGAAGTACATGCTTGCCTACCTGGACATCCTGGGGTTCAAAGCCAAAATCGAGAAGTCCAAGGAGGATCAAAGCGAGATCACAAAGATCCTTCAGGCCCTTGAGAACGCTCAGCGATTCGTGGCGATGATCAACAAGCGCAGGCCAGGAGGGTGGGGCCGGCCAACCAATGCACGGCTTTTCTCTGACACTATCTTGGTGACGATCGAGAACCCACAGTTCATGTCTCTATCCGATATCACGCTGATCATCATGGAGCTTCAACTCAGGCTGATAGGGTATGGGCATTTCCTGAGGGGCGCAGTTGTCATTGGTGACCACTATGAGCACGATGACTATTTGTTCGGCCCTGCCATCATAACGGCATATGAAATGGAAGGATTGGCGGTTTGGCCTAGGGTTTTAATTCACCCCAGTGTAATGAAAGACTTACAAGAGTCACACGAGGTTGAACCTGGGCTTATGGACGATATCAATCGCTACTATGTTCCTCGGGACAAGGATGGCTTGAGATTCATCAACTATCTTGAGAGTACTTTTTTGTTTTACAAGGCATGGAAATGGGCCCTTGAGTACTTGGGTCAACCAATAGACGAGTTCCTTCAGAGTGACTTGTTGGCAGGGCATAGGTCGGCTATATTGGCCGTTTTAGGGATGGAGGAGGTCTGCAAAGACGTTCGCATAGCGGCGAAGTACCATGCTCTAGCCATCTATCACAACGATGTCATCGAGAGACTGTGCAAAAGCTTGCCCGACCCGGTTGAAGGTGAAGAACTGAAGAAGAACGCAGATTCTGCCCAACTCTACGACCACTTGAAGGCGCTCTTTGATGCCTTTTATGAACATCCCTCACCGGAAGGAGCGGTTGGGTTCTTTGACTCGAAGATCAGAGAGTTGTCGAAGGAGCGAGACGAACTCATGAGTAAGAGGATCGACAACTTACAAAGCCTCTTCCCAGGTATTTACGAAGGCTAGATTCTGAACCATCTGCAGAGACTCGCACCTGCCTAACGGCAGCCTAGGCAACTGCCCTATAGTGCTGCTGGCAATCACCAGTGCATACGACACCCCACCATTTGTACCGATATAGTATTGTCGTACTAATGACAACCCTATATCAGCCAAAATGGCGGTCACATGGGTACGACATCCGTTTTGGCCAAACGTCTGGGCTTTGGGAAAGGTGCCAAGACAGGAGTCAGGTATTGTTCGTAGCCTCAAACAAGTGCCGAGGGCGGGACTCGAACCCGCACAGACTGTGAGGTCTAACGGATTTTAAGTCCGTCGCGTCTACCTATTCCGCCACCTCGGCGTCACTTCGGGGAGGGCCACCACATCCAGGCCCACATACCCGGTTGAATTCTACTATTTTCTGACTGCCCTGTTCAATGTTTTCCCTCTATGACCCCGCAACAGCCAAGGAAGTCACCAGCGCATCCTCGACCCGGCAGCAAGTGTCACCAGGTCGAGGTCAGGGACGACCTCGACTACCAGCTAAAGAAGTCGCCGCACCTGCCCCTCAGCGTTTCACCGTCATCCGCTCTTCAAAGATGCGGGTAAGCCTGGTGCTCTTTTTCTTCCACTGGCCGTCTATTTTGACATACTCGTCCTCATAGTGGCCGAACCCCATCATCTTGAAGTCCGGCCCCATGATGACGTAGTCCTGCAATGCCCATATGCCCGTGCCAGTGGTGTCGCTGGTTATCTCAATCTCGGGGCTGTGGCCCCCGTGAGCGGTAATCACTGTGTCCGGCCCCAGGGTATCTATGAAGGACTGGACGATGGCCTTCCTGCCCTGTAAGTTATGGTCGGGGCCATAACCGTAGTCTGCTGTGGCATCTTCGGCAAAGACCTGGTTCATTTCGTCCCACAGCTTCTTGTCCAGGCAGCGCCAGTACTTGGCTTTGAGCTTCTTGATTGCCTCAGTATCCTGCAAGACCGTTACCATCCTCTGCACTTCCGCTAGATCAGCCATGATGACCACCTCGGCTTTTTCGTCTGGCGTTCTCAACCCCGACGGCAACTGTCAACGGGTCGAGGTCGGGGACGACCTCGACTACCGCGTTCCAAAAGCTGCCGCACCCGCCCCCTCAGCGTTTTACCATCGTCCATTCTTCAAAGAGGCGGGTGATCTTGGTGCTCTTCTTCTTCCACTGGCCGTTTATTTTGACATACTCGTCTTCATAGTGGCCCAGACCTACCAGCTTGTTGTTCGGGGCCATGAACAGGTAGTCCTGCAATGCCCATATGCCCCTGGCGGTGGTGTCACCGGTTATCTCAATCTCGGGGTTGTGGCCCCCATGAGCAGTCTGCATAGACTCTGACCCCAGGGAATCTTTCAGGAACTGCATGATCGCCTTTCTCCCCTGGAACTGCAGGTCGGGGCCGTAGTCCGCTGTGGCATCCTCGGCAAAGACCTCCTCCAGTTCAGACCACAGCTTCTTGTCCACGCAGCGCCAGTATTTGGCTTTGAGCTTCTTGATCGCCTCAACATCCTGCAAAACCGTTATCATCCTTTCCAGTTCCGCTAGCTCAGCCATGATCACCTCCTTTTCTTGTTTTGTTCTTTGGCATTTTGGGGGCGGGTGGTTATGGTCTTCCTGCGCCATGTCCCGCGCCTACCCGCCAAGTCTCTGCCTTGTCTCGGTATGCCCTGGGTTATTATATAGCAAGGATAGCTTGCGTGGATATGGCAAGGCTATGAAGCTCCCGGCGGGGGTATTGTTGCTGTTACCGGTCCAAGTCTCGAATGGTTATCAGGGAGTCTACGGGGATAGCTTTGTGGTGTTGGGCAGAACGCTTTGTGACTTGAACGTCATGGAGGTTTGCTGGAGGCGGCGAGCGGATTCGAACCGCTGAATAGGGGTTTTGCAGACCCCCGCCTTAACCACTTGGCTACGCCGCCCTGGTGCCGAGGGCGAGATTTGAACTCGCACGGGCTTACGCCCACCACCCCCTCAAGATGGCGTGTCTACCGATTCCACCACCCCGGCTTTCACTTGGGGGCAAACATATTGCAAGTCCCCTGGGCAATTACGTCTTGGCCGAAGCATTTGCCCTTGGAGGCATCGTCACTTGAAGGTTCAAAGAATTTGCAGTCTCGACACTGTTGCCCCGCGGGTCCCTGGGGATCATACTTCACTTCCATTTCCCTAGCCCCCTCAAGGCGCTTATTATGGCAGGGGTGGCAGGACTCGAACCCACGACCGGCGGTTTTGGAGACCGCTGCTCTACCTAACTGAGCTACACCCCTGCATTTACTTCTGGTACCCCTGGTGCGACTCGAACGCACGACACGCGGTTTAGGAAACCGCTGCTCTATCCTCTGAGCTACAGGGGCATGTGGAGATAGGGGGATTCGAACCCCCGACCTCTGCGATGCGAACGCAGCGCTCTCCCTATTGAGCTATATCCCCAACTCCTGGCCAAGCCAGTGAGAACCCTCCCTCTTCAGCAGTTTGATTGTAATGGCTGTTCGCTTTCCCTGTCAAGGGAAGCCAGCTTACTTGACAACGAAGCTGGCAGCCCAGTAGAATTTACAGAAGGCCCGATTTGGAGGCATGAGATTTACGCGCTCATTGAAACCGGAGGAAAGCAATATAAAGTAGCTCCAGGACAGGTCATCCAGGTGGAGCGGCTGCCAGTGAAAGAAGGCAGCCAGGTCAAGCTGGACAAAGTCCTTCTTGTTGCCGACGAGGACAAGGTACGGGTAGGCACACCGCTGGTTAAGGGCGCAAAGGTGGTAGCTGAAGCACTGGGAGAGGAGAAGGGCGACAAGGTGACTGTATTTAAGTATAAGTCCAAAGTGAGGTACCGCCGCAAGAGGGGGCATCGACAGCTATACACCAGGCTGGCAATTAAGGAGATAACTCTAGGCAAAGGGTCGCGAGCTGGAGGTAAATAGGAGTGGCACACAAAAAGGGTGGCGGCAGTACTCGTTGTGGAAGAGATAGCCAATCCAAGCGGCTGGGAGTGAAGCGGTATGGCGGTGAGACAGTCCGAGCCGGGAATATCCTTATTCGGCAGAGGGGCACCCGTATTTTCCCCGGCAACAATGTCGGGCTAGGAAAAGATTACACCATCTTTGCCCTGATTGATGGTGTGGTCAAGTTTGAACCTGCCAGGAAGAACAAAAGGAAGGTGAGCGTTTATTCGCTGAGCTGAGAAATGAAGGAGAAGATTCACCCTACCTATTATTCTGATGCCAAGGTAGTCTGCTCCTGTGGTAATTCCTTTACCACCGGTGCTACCAAAGAGTTGCTCAAGGTAGAGGTGTGCAGTAAGTGCCACCCTTTCTACACCGGTGAACAGCGAATAGTTGATACCGCGGGGAGGATAGAGCGGTTCAAGAGGCGGTATAAGATCAAGGACCAGACTTAGCTATTGCTTTTGACGAACCGGTCTCGGGAATTTTATAGACAAAGCTGACTCTGAGGGGGCGGAAAGTTCATTCCGCTCTTCTTGCTTATAAGGGGGAAACTTGCCAGAAGATTTCCACTACGGGGGCCAGGCTGTCATCGAAGGGGTGATGATGCGGGGGCGGAGGAACATGGCAATGGCAGTACGTCGCCCTAGCGGTGACCTGACCCTCATTACCAGGCCAATAGCGGATGCCCGTGGCGGAAAGATGAGGAAGATTCCCTTGCTGCGAGGAGTGGTTGTCCTCATAGAAACGTTGGTTTTGGGCGTGCGGGCCTTGTTTCAGTCTGCCAACATATCCCTGGAGGAGGAGAAAGAGGATATCGCCGGTCCTGCATTATGGGGCATACTCATTGCCTCTCTTGGCTTTGCTGTTGCCCTTTTCTTCCTGGCCCCCCTGGGCCTTACTCACCTCGTCGATCCTCATCTTGGTTCTTCCTCCCTGGTGAGCAACATAGTAGAGGGAGTTATCCGTCTTGCCATCTTTTTCCTTTACCTTGGGGCCATTAACCTGTTACCGGACGTGAGAAGAGTTTTCGCCTACCACGGCGCCGAGCATAAGGTGATCAATGCCTATGAGGACAAAGCCCCTCTAGAGGTAGCCGCGGTAAGGAAATACTCTACGGCCCATACCCGCTGTGGGACCGCCTTTGTGTTCACAGTATTAATTCTGGCTATCATTGTTTTCGCCCTCCTGGGTCATCCAGCAATGTGGCTGCGCATCCTGTCCCGCATTGTGCTTATCCCTGTTATCGCTGCCATTGGCTATGAAATTACTCGCCTTAGTGTCAGGTACGCCGGTAACCACCTGGTACGTGTTCTTTTGATCCCCGGACTGGCACTACAGAGAATGACCACCCGGCAGCCGGATGACAGTCAACTGGAAGCGGCGATTTATGCGCTAAACGGGGTCCTTGAGGCGGATAATCCTCGGGAGAGCAGCGTTCTTGAGCCAGCTGATCTTCAGGAGAGCGGCTAGTTCGTTGTTTCCGGCACAAATTGCTGGAAGAAGCAGGTCCTATTCCCGGTGTGACAAACAGGGCCGTCAGGCTTTACCTTGAGTAGCAGGGTGTCTTCGTCGCAGTCCTTCCACATGGCGCGCAGGTTGAGATAATTGCCTGAAGTGGCCCCCTTGTGCCACAACTCCTGCCGACTGCGGCTGTAGAACCATACCTGTCCTGTTTCCAAAGTTCTGCGCAACGACTCCTCGTTCATATAGCCCAGCATCAGCACCTCGCCGGAATCAACATCCTGGATTATCGCCGGAATAAGCCCCTTCTCATCAAACTTTGGCATTCATGCACCGTCCTTCCTGACAACGAGTCATTAGCACCTGTCTAAAAGCCTTCCCTACCTGACCGTCCCGTGTGTGCGACTCTTTCTATCGAGCCTGGAAAGGCTCTCCTACAGACAAGTTAATGTGGGAGACCCCTTCTGGGGTCGATCATAGTATCTGGTTCCATCAAAGGGCTGCCAGAGCTTCCCCTAGCTTTATGTCTCCGGTATACAGCGCTTTGCCGACGATAGCCCCCTCCACACCGAGCTGGCTCAGCCTGGTGAGGTCGCTTATCGAGGTAACACCGCCTGAAGCAATAATCGGAAGACTTGTCTTGCTGGTTAACTCGGCGATGGCTTCAAAGTTGGGTTGAGTCAGGGTGCCATCCCGGAGGATGTCAGTGTAAATGAAACGCCTTGCCCCAAGTGCTGTCATCTGTTGAATTAGCTCAGAAGCTGTAATCGTGGTCCCTCTTTGCCAGCCATGAACGGCAACATATCCGTCTCGGGCGTCGATGCCCACAATGACAGCATCTCCGAAACGGTGGTATGCCTCTCTTATCATGTCGGGATTTGCCACTGCCACTGTACCGAGAATAACCCTTTCCACGCCGGCGTCCAGCAACTTGGCTATGGATTCCATCTGGCGAATGCCTCCCCCGACTTGAACCGGAATGTTGATCGCCGTGGCTATTTCACCGATTACAGGTAGGTGACATAGTTTGCCTGTGGCAGCGCCATCAAGGTCGACAAGGTGCAGCCTTGGCGGCCCCAGGGAAGACCAGTGCCGGGCCATACCTACCGGGTCATCTGAGAAGACGGTTTCCTGGCTATAATCGCCTTGATAAAGGCGGACGCATTTGCCGCCTCTGAGATCAATAGCCGGAATTATCTCCACGTTTTCCTCTTTTCCTCAGCAAGCTCATCGTGCTGGTGAGAAATCTCCCCGATGTGCCGCGGCCCTTTTACTTCCAATAATTCGCCTCTTCGTGGCAGACCAGAGCGAAGACCGAGTCGGCCAGCCAGTTAACATATTTCAGTTTGCTGATCAGCCTCCGCCGAGGAGGAAAGCAGCCATCTCCCTCAGTTCCTGTTCAAATGATGGGGGGGTCCCCGCCATCGCCAGGGCCTCAACGGCCTTCAGATGATATTGGTCCCTCATCTGTTCCGCATAGCTTCGGGCATCCGTTCTGTCAAGGATGCGGAGCACTTGGGCTATGTCTTTGGCCGGCATCTTTGCTTTGCCATAAATCTGGATCAGCCTTTCCCGTTCTTCTTTTTCCGCCTTTTGTAGGGCATATATGATGGGGAGTATCTTCTTCTTATTCCTGATATCGGTATAAGGAGACTTCTTGCCACTTTCTCCTTTCGCCCATATCCCCTCCAAGTCGTTTTGTACCTGAAAAGCCATGCCCAAATTGGCGCCGAAGGAGCCAAGAGCCGAGATTTGTGCCTGGTTGTCTGTTCCCAGGAGGGCACCAAAATAAAGGGAAGTCTCAAAAAGACAAGCTGTCTTCTTGTCAATCATATCCAGATAGTGGTCGACGCCTATATCGAGATGACTCTCATACTCGATGTCTGAGTACTGTCCCTCACAAAGTCGAAGGCAAGCCTGGTTTAGCTGCCTTGAAAGTGAGACCGTTCTCTCGCTTGCAATGCCTTTCTCCTCGAGCCTGAGCAGGGCTAGCTGTGCCAGCGCATACATGGCATCGCCGGCATTTATCCCCTGCGCCTCTCCCCATAACTTCCATACCGTGGGACGATTCCTTCGCTCCCAGCTCTCGTCCTGTATATCATCGTGGATAAGGGAGAAGTCATGTATCAGCTCGATGGCGGCGGCTGCCGGAAGGGCTGAATGCCAGTCGCCTCCCACTGCCTCGCAAGCCAGGAGGCAGAGGGTAGGACGTGATAGCTTTCCTGAGCTTGGCTGATTTTGCCCTTTTTCATCTACCCAACCCAGGTGGTAGCGCATCATGTCATATAATGGTGACGGGCTTTCACCTACTGCCGCTCTGAGCTCAGCCTCTAGTTCATTCTGATAGCGATAGAAAGAACCCGGTAGTGACATCTGCTTTTCCTGTAGCCAAGAGCCTGAAGTTACGGGTACCTTCCCTACGACGGAGGGAAACTTGTCACCAGGTTTTCCCCGTCAAGGGATTTGGAAAGCTCGGGGAAAGAAGTCAGGACTTGACGGGCTATCCCCGGAGCATCAAGGTCATACATGGAGCGAAGCTGCAATTGGGTGCCGTGCTCTATAAACAGGTCGGGGAGGCCAAGGCATTTCACCCGGACGTCCTGGACTTTGGAGCTTTGCAACAACTGGAGCACCGCGCTGCCGAATCCACCGTCAAGGGTGTTCTCCTCAACGGTGAGTATCCGCTTGATCTTTGTAGTCGTATCCAGGATAAGCTCTGCGTCCAAGGGCTTAACGAAGCGAGCATTAACCACCCTGCACTCCACTCCTGCTTTTTCCAGTTCCTCGGCTGCCTCTAGCGCCGGATATACCAGGTTGCCGAGAGCCAGGATTGCCACATCCTTCCCATCTCTGAGTATCTCTCCTTTGCCGATAGGAAGCTCATGCAGTGCTTCATCCAATGCTGTTCCCGGGCCGGAGCCTCTCGGATAGCGAATCGCTATGGCGTGATTCGCTCTGACCCCAGTGTAGACCAGGTGCTGCATCTCATTCTCGTCCTTGGGAGCAGAGATTATCAGATTGGGGACGCAGCCAAGATAGGAAAGGTCAAAGTTACCCTGGTGGGTCTTGCCATCATCACCCACAATACCGCTGCGGTCGATGACGAAGACAACATGCAGTTGCTGAAGGCAGACATCGTGAATTATCTGGTCGAGGGCACGCTGCAAAAAGGTAGAATAGATGGCCACAATGGGGATAAAACCCTGGGTAGCCAAGCCAGCGGCGAAAGTGACGGCGTGCTGTTCACAGATGCCCACATCGAAGACGCGACCGGGGAGTTCCTTGGCCACGCCGGCTAAGCCGGTGCCCTCAAGCATGGCAGCGGTGATGACCACTATCCTTGGATCTTCTTGAGCGATGCGCAGCACAGTTTGCCCCAGGATTTCACTGTAGGTGGGCTTAGTGTCCTGGCTATTATTGGCCGATATGCCATGGAAGCTGATGGCGTCTCTCTCCGCCGGGACATATCCCTTGCCCTTGGTAGTGATAGTGTGAAGGAAGACAGGCCCTTTCTTGTAGCCCCGTGCCTGGCGCAAAGCTACCTCAAGGTCGGCAATATTGTGCCCATCAACAGGCCCCAGGTAGGCCAACCCCAGCTCTTCCCACATTATCCGGGGCAAAAGAAAGCCCTTGAATCCCCTTTTGACCCGCCTGCCCATCTGTCTGCCTAAGGGCAGCTTGGTAATAACCTCCTCCATACCCCTTTCTGGCCAGCGCAAACGAGCATCAAGACGAAGCCTGTTGAGCATCTTAGCCAGGGCGCCAACGCTGGGGGAGATTGCCATGCCGTTATCATTTAGGACCACAATGAGCCTGGTGCCCAATTGACCTGCCTGGTTTAAGCCCTCCAGCGCCATTCCTCCGGTTAAGGCGCCATCCCCAATAACTGCCACTACATGGTGATTCTCCCCTGCCAGGTCGCGGGCGGTAGCCATACCCAGGGCGGCTGAGATTGAGGTGCTGGCGTGCCCGGCTCCGAAGGCGTCGTGGGGGCTCTCCTCTCGGTCAGTGAACCCTGATAGGCCGCCGTACTGGCGGAGGGTGGGAAGGCGCTCCTTGCGTCCGGTCAGCATCTTGTGAACGTAGCTTTGATGCCCTACATCCCAGATAATCTTATCTGTTGGACTGTCGAAGACCCGGTGCAAGGCGATAGTGAGCTCCACTGCCCCCAAATTGGAAGCCAGGTGCCCGCCTGTGGCTTCTACAAGGGTTACCAGTTTCTCTCTTATCTCGGCAGCCAGCGTTTTTAGCTGATGACGGGACAGGCGCTTCAGATCGGCCGGCTCGTTAATGCCGTCCAAAATTCCCACTCGTAACCTCTTTATCCTCTATTCTCCAGAGCCCTTATTTTCTTCACACGCTCAGCGTGCCTTCCTCCTTCAAACCCGGTGTCGAGGAAGGTTTTCACGATCTCCCTGGCTAAATCCTGTCCCACTATGTCTTGGCCCAGACACAGGACGTTGGCGTCAGTATGTTGTCGGGCGCGACGCGCTGAAAAAGGCTCATGGCATGGCGCTGCCCTTATCCCTTTTACCTTGTTAGCCGCCATGCTCATGCCGATACCACTACCGCAGACCAGGATACCGCAGTCGAACTCTCCGCCAGCCACTGCCTCGGCTACCTTCTGTGCAAAGTCAGGATAGTCCACCCGGGTGGCGTCATGATAGCAACCGAAATCTTTATAGGTATGCCCTATCTCGGTGATCAGGTTGATAACCAGTTGTTTAAGGTGTAGTCCTCTGTGGTCACAGCCAAGGGCGATTTGCATTGCTATTCCTTGTAGTATACTAGTATATCGCTCTCGGTGGCTCAAATTCAATCCTTGACAAGGAATACTTCGTGAAGATAAACTTTCACCAGTCAGGAGCGTTGCAAACTGAAGATTCTCCATGAACGTTGGTTCAGAGGAGAGGCTCACTACCCAAGGGTGAGCTTTTCAAACCTTCTGGCTGATGACTTACGTGGCCCCGTGGTGTAGCGGCCTAACATGCCACCCTGTCACGGTGGAGATCGGGGGTTCGAATCCCCCCGGGGTCGCCAATACCTGCAAAAGCGGACGTGAAGAAGAGTCCATCTTTTTCTGTTAAGCATTGACAGAGGGAGAATAGCGGCAGAAATGGCGCTTTGGGCTTTAGCACAATGATGGCCTTCTCCTCCCGGTAGCTCTCGATATGGCGATGCGAGCATTATATTTCTCTTTGTTCGAGGTCAGTGACCTCGCCTGTTCCTTTGTGTTCAACGTCAGTCCTTTCATAGACTGACATTTTCCCTGATCAGTTAACTACTGACATAATTGTAGAACAACAACAGTACGCGGCCCTCATCGCTGTCTAGGCCAAGCATAGCAATGAACCTTCACGACCGTCAACCCTCTGCACAGCCCTTCAGCATGTGTAACCAGTGACTCTCCCTTCCGGTACACCCGCACCGTCTCAAAGCCCGTTGCTCCAAAAGGGGGAGGTTCACCTCCACTTGTACGTAGGACCCAAAACACACCCGCTCGAAAACGTCTTCTTAGCGGAGCGGGTTCAGCACAACCGATGAGGGCCGGGAGTTTCTTCAAACCTTACAAGTATCCATAAATCCCAGGCCCTAGACTGTGCCATTCTCGCTGACGGTTTTCAGGCACACAACACCTGTGTAAATGAACTCAAGGCTCGCCCAATCCACTACAAACTAATGGAATCCTGCCATCTCTCGCAGAAAGTACCAAGGCAACACGAAATGCTTACAATATGTGATGAATCCTGGGCGTGCGGAATGTAATTACAAAACTGGAGTTGAGAGCCAGGCTGTGATAGCAAGACTGTGACGCATGAGCTTCCGAAGAACCCCGTGGAGCAAGAGATTCTTCACCATCCGCTCAAGGCAAAAGCTATTGCCTCTGCCAAGATGATCGCCGTGGCGCTAAACTAGTCCAATACCTCAGCAAATTTCAATCCCACAATTATCAGAAGTTGAAGTATGGCTATAGGGGCAAGCCATTTCAGGCACATGGTCACCATCTGCTCAATTCTGAGCCTGGCAAACAGTGCCTTAATACAGGCTAGGATGAAGACGATGGCCATGGTCTTGATGACAAAAGAGACGAATCCTACCACTGAGGCAGAAAAACCGTCCAGGTGGACCCCCGGAATATCAAAGCCGCCCAGAAACAGGACTGATATCAAAGCTGCTCCAGCTACCATTTCTACATCTACCATTAACCTCATCAGGGCCAGTCTGCCGCCCGAATACTCTACGAGAGGGCCGGCAACTATCTCCTGTTCTGCCGTAGGAATATCGAAAGGAATACGCTCTAGCTTTCCTACCAGGGAGACAATGGCTACGATGAAGGACAAGGGCAGCCAGCAGATAAACCAGACATGATGAAGCTGGTACTCCACGATATTTTCTAAACCCCATACCCCCGTTACTAAAGCAGGAGAGAGTATCGCCAGGAAGAAAGGAACTTCGTATCCAAAAAGTTGAGTAAGAACTCTAAAGCCACCCACTATACCGAAGAGATTGGTCGAATGCCACCCGGCTAAGAAAAGGAGCAAAACAGGGAGAGTCAAAATATAGGCTACCACAATTATGTCGCCGGTGAAGGGGTAGACTGACTTAGCAGACCAGATGGGAATGTACAGGAAAGCAGTCACCACGGCGGCAATACCAAGAATTGGCACTGCGGTAAACATCCTCTTGTCTGCTTCCTTGGGGACCAGATCTTCTTTGGATAGGAGTTTCCAGAAATCAGCCCAAGGCTGGAAAAGAGGAGGACCAACCCGATTCTGAAAGCGGGCGTAGGCTTTCCTATCCACGAATTCACACAATAAGGAGTAAAAAACGATGAATATGAATCCTGGGAAGACTATTAGGTTAAAGACAGCTGTGGCAGTACTCATCCAGACTTACCTCACTCGTATTGTGGCTTACTCTTCGCCTCTCCTTCCTTAATGTCGCCTCATAATCTGCTCAAGCAGGTGCACGAGGTTACTCAGAGAATCACCAACTTCTTCCGACACTACAGTGCCAAAGGATAGCTCTTTCGGCTGAATGCCTATGATGATCACCTTTGAGCCAATCTCTTCCTCAAGGTATCTAACCAGCATTTTCGGAGAGACAGTATGAGTGGATGGTGTTACTTCTTCCGTCCTGTCCGCGTCAACTAACTGGATTGTGCCGGCTGCTTCTCCCATTTCTGCGGCATCTACAATCAGTATGTGTGAGGGAGACAAGCGGCGCAGTAACCCGGTGAAGTTCTCCGGGGCGGTTCCTGCAGCCAACACTTCGACTCCGGGTATGCCTGACAAGGCCTCTTTCAATCTCTGCGCCGCCACAAGGCCGAGGCTATCGTCACACCCCAACTCGTTGCCAATGCCCATGATGACTGTTCGTTCCCAGCCACTCAACGCTTTGTCAAGGTTGCTCTGTAGCCCACTCTCGGCAACTACCATTGCTTTGCCACCAGAGAATCCCTCTCGTATTGAGCAAGCTCAAATTCCTCGGAGAACGAGATTGCCCCAAAGGGACAACTCTCGGCACACTGTCCACAGAATAGACACCTGTCGAGAAGGAACACTGGACGTGTTTCCTTTTCCCCCACCTGTTCCATAACTATAGCTTTAGCCGGACAATCCGTGGCACATAACCCCTTGCATTTCAGTGAGCAGGTCTCTGGATCGTAGGTGGGCTTGCCGCGGAAATCCCTGGGCACCTCCAGTCTCTCGAAAGGGTATAGGACCGTGGCCCTTTTCCGAAAAAGGTGCTTAGTAATTTCGGGAAGCATAGAGCCGATGCGTAACATTGTGCTTTACTCCTTAGTCCTTCTCACCATACCATCTGATACCATATTGTCTTAGCTCTTCCCAACTCATTACCTGTTTTCTCTTGCTGTGCTTACTATCAACGATCATGACCCTGTCCGTACAGGAGAAGCAGGGATCTATTGCCGCCAGTACGATGGGTATATCGGCAATATAACCTCCCTTGAGGGAGTAGAGCACCGCGGGGAAATTCGCCATTGTGGGCGCTCTCACCTTCAGTCTTGCCGGCCGATCGGTACCATTGCTTCTGATATAGTGGATTACTTCCCCGCGGGGGGCTTCGTTTTTGCTCACCACCTCGCCCGGGGCCACCTTGCGCGGTGCTTTGACCCTGACTTCCCCTTCCGGCAGCTCTTCAATCAACTGGCGACACATCTTGATGCTTTGTATCAATTCCAGAGCTCTGACAACGGTCCTTCCTAAAACATCGCCCCGGTCTGAAGTTATGACTTCAAAATCCAGGTAAGGATAAGCGGCCAGAGGATCATCTCTGCGAACGTCATATTCAACGCCCGAGCCCCTTGCGGTGGGGCCAACGGCGCAAAGCTCTATCGCCTTTTCCTTGGGGAGCATTCCTACGCCCTCGGTTCGGCGCAAGAAGGTAGCCTCGGAACTGGCTACCCCAAGGTAGTAGTGGCTTCTTTCTTCAAGTGGCTGCATCCCTTCCAGGATCTGAGTTCTCATCTCATCGGTTATATCACGTCTTACTCCACCAATCGTGTTCATTCCGTAGTTGACCCTGTTGCCAGAAACAAGCTCGAGCAGGTCCATGACTATTTCTCGATCTCTCCAGGTGTACATAAACAGGGTGTCGAATCCGAGTTCGTGTCCTGCTACCCCCAGCCAGAGAAGATGGCTATGTATCCTTTCCAGTTCGCACACCAGAGTACGAATGAATAGGCCTCGTTTGGGGATCTCCAAACCGAGTAATTCCTCCACCCCCTGGCAAAAGGTCGTCGTGTGGGCCATAGAGCATATCCCACAGATCCTCTCGGTAAGGTAGATGTTCTGAATATAGCTTCGCTGCTGAGCCGCCTTCTCCATTCCACGGTGGTTATACCCCAGACGGAGATCCACATCCACTACCGTTTCCCCGTCCACGGTGACCGCCAGATTGGCTGGCTCTTTCAATGCCGGGTGTTGCGGACCTATAGGGATAGTATAAGCCATCTCATTCTTCCTTGATCTCGTAGTCTTGCCTCAAAGGATACACCCCTTCTTCCCAGTCCTCCGGCAGCACCAGTCTCCTCGGGTCGGGGTGGTCTTTTACCTTCAGACCGAGCAAGTCCTGTATTTCTCGCTCATAGAGTACAGCGCCGGGTATGATAGGAGTGATGGTGTCGACTACTGGGTCTGCCTTGGGGACGGAGGTTTTCAAAGTGATAGCCACCCCCTGACAGAAAAAGTGATACAGGACTTCAATGTCATCTCCCACGTCAATCGCAGTTATGGTGGTAATGTGGGTCATATCAAGACTCCGCTTGAGATACTCAACAACTTCTTTAAGCTGGGCTGCCGGAATTCGAACAAATAGTCTGTGTTCTCGGGGGACATCGATCTCGAAGCCCAGCTTTCCAAAAGCCTCTTCGAGTTTGCCCTGTATCTCACTCTCCACTGGCACTGACTTCACCCTTCCTTTTCAGCTCTTCGAGGAGTTCGATATATCGGGGGTCCAGAGCCCCCAACAACTTTATTACGCCATAGATGATGGCATCGGGCCGGGGAGGGCAACCAGGGATGTACACGTTTACTGGTATTGCCTGGTCTATCCCACCCAGAACGTTGTAGCAACCCCAAAACACTCCACCGGAACAGGCACAGGAACCAATGGCAATGACGAACTTTGGCTCCGGCATTTGCTCATATATCCTGATTGCCCTGTTCTTGACCTGCCTGGTTACTGGGCCGGTGCAAACAAGGACATCAGCATGTCTGGGACTTCCCTTGAGCAAGATGCCAAACCTTTCCACATCAAACCGCGGCATGAGAGCGGCAAGGATTTCAATATCACAGCCGTTGCAGCTACCGGTGTTCAGGTGACATACCCAGGGTGACTTCACCCTGGACCACGTTGTCAAACCCTTAAACATACAGTCCCTTCTTCTAACCCTATTCCCCTTAAGGAAAAGGGTATGTGTGCTCAATCGGTGAGCAAAATCACTATTGCTATGAATGCAACAACCAGATAGGCGATGCCTGCAAATGCGATGCCACCACTAGGTACAGTGGCAATCACCAGGGCAGCTACGTGCAAAATTGTAAAGAAAAAGGCGATATGGAAAAAATGGTAACCAAGTTGTACTTTCTTCCCTGGAATATCCTCGCCACAAGCATAGGTGCTGAGTTTTCCCTCTTGCGCGCTTGGTTTTGGCCCTGCGGCTGTGCCTAGTCTATAGACCAAGTACCATATGATTATGAATATGAGAAAGACAATCGGCGGATAGAGAAGAACGTCGCCCATTTAGCCTCCTCCCAAACTGGCCATCATAAACTCTACCACAGGATTGACTATCTTTACACCCAGATCGGGATAGACCCCGAACGCAATGGTAAGGATGACCATGATGATGATGGGGATTGATATCGACAATGGGACTTGCTTGGCTTTCTTGGCCTTCTCCGAGATGTCACTAGAGAACAGGATTTTGTTTATGGCAGGCAAATAGTAGCCCAACGAAAGCAGGCTATTCACTATAAGCAGAATCGCGGCTGCGATACCCCAGCCACCAACATCAATACCAGCCCTACAGATGAAGAACTTGCTGATAAAGCCGTTAAGTGGCGGCATCCCAGCCAGGGCAAGCGCAAAGAAGGCAAAAGCAACGCCCACCAAAGGAATCTTCCGTCCTATGCCCCGCATCTCTTCCAGATCCCTGGTGCCGATGGAGTGAAGGATAGCTCCGGCACACAAGAATGCTCCGCCTTTCATCACAGCATGGTTCAATATGTGGAAAAAGCCGCCCCTAAATCCATAGTCCCCACCAGTGTCCAGATATGCGAAAGCCAAGCCCAGCGCCGTCAAGACATACCCCATCTGGGCAATGCTGGAGTAAGCCAGCATCCGCTTCAAATCTCGCTGCACCATGGCGATGAAATTGCCGACGAACATGCCGGCAACGCCGAGGATGATTAGCAGCACTCCTGTGTTGACCTCTGGCCACACACCCAGTGCCTTGATCATGGTGATAAGGCCGGCCTCAATGACTATCCCCGACAGCATGGCGCTTATTCCGCTGGGAGCAGCGCTATGGGCATCAGGGAGCCAGGTATGCAAAGGTACTACGGCTGCCTTCACTCCAAAGCCGATGACAATTAGAGAAACAGCGCCAACCGCCTTCAAGTCATCCAGTTCAGCGGTGTGTTCTGCAAGGGTGCCAAGGTCCAGAGTTCCAGTGTACATGAATACTATCGAGATCCCCATGAGGGCCAGCAGAGAACCAAAAACGCTCATGACAAGGTATTTCATTGCCGCTTCCGTAGGTTCCCATCGGTTCTTGTCAAAGGCGACCAGGATGTAAGAGGGTATAGACATGACTTCAAAGAAGACGAACAGGTTGAACAGGTCGTCGGCAAGTCCGATACCCACGATCCCGGAGATCATGATGAGGAGAAGGCCGTAGTATCTGCCCAGGCCATCGAAGTGCTCCATGTAGCCTATGGAGAAAATGGATACCAGGGCGCCGAGCGCCACCGCCACAAGGCCCAGGAATACGGCCAAGTCATTAGCTTCGAGCCGAGTCTGAGCCTGCCCGATGGACCAGGTCTCTGACCCCGTTCCCGTTTGAATCAGAGCCAGCTCCGCCGCAGCGCCGGCTAAGAAGAAAAGGGAGACCAAGCCGGTGAGCCTAGGCTTGGGGTGCAGGCGGGCAAAAAGATAACAAACTAGGGCCCCGACAAGCAAGGTAACGATGGGATAGAGAGGCGATAGGCTCACAGTCTCCCTCTCTCCCCCTGACGAGACTCAAAGCTGTGATTCTTCATATTCCCCAAACGAATAGCAGTACGAAAACTATGACAAACCCTGCAGCAATGCCCAAGTTGTTATAATTCAGGTCTCCGGTCTGCACCTTCCTGAATGTACCCCAGAAGCTCAGAAGACCCCTTAGGATCACTCTGTTGTAGAAGATGTCAAACCAGTAGGCCCTCATTGGAGCCAGGGTTATCCTATTGGGCTGTTGGAACGCACCAATGATGTTGGTCCTCCACTTCAGGGCCAATATGACCACAAAAACGATTACTGCAAGGGTTACCCAAATAACGGGACTGGAGAAGACGTCGTGGGCCAGCTCCTTCAAGGCGATGTGGGCCACATCGTACCCTGGAAGAGAACGGACCATGCTGGAGGTGTATTCCGACGTGATGAACCAGAGTGCGGCAGCCCCTTCAGCTAGGACCAACAAAGGTGCCCACATCTGCCAAGGTGCCTCGTGCACCACAACCTCGGTTCTCCTACGACCTTGGAAGGTCAGCCAATACATCCGCCAGGAGTAAGCTGCGGTGACAAATGCCGCCATGATAAGGAGAACGAGAGGCCCGTAGGTGCCTTTGTCGACCATATTCTCTAATATCAGGTCCTTCGAAAAACCACCCACCCAGACAGGGATCCCCACCAATGAGAGAAGTCCGTAGATAGTGCAAATGTGGGTGATCTTCATACCCTTAGCCAGCCCGCCCATTTCACGCATATCCTTGGTTCCTGTCTGGTGGATGATTGCGCCAGCGCAAAGAAAGAGGAGCGCCTTGAATACTCCATGGCTGATTAGGTGGTATTGACTGGCCATGAGCGCGCCAGCGCCGATGGCGGCCACCATATATCCCAGCTGGCTGATGGTGGAATAGGCAAGCACCCGCTTGATGTCCCATTGCGTTAGGGCTATTGTAGCTCCCAGCAAGGCCGTTATGGCTCCAATCCAGACTACCACCGTGGGCCACCAATCCAGTCCCAGGAAGATGGGGTAGCTACGGCCAAGCAGGTATACTCCGGCGTTGACCAGACAGGCAGCGTGAATCAGGGAACTGATTGTGGTGGGAGCCACCATGGCATCAGGTAGCCAAACGTGGAGAGGGAACTGGGCTGATTTGCCTACCGCCCCGGCGATGAATCCAGCCCCAGCCAGGGTAAGATAAGTGGAAGAGATCTCACCAGCACTTGCGGCGTCTATTACTTCAAAGACGTTAAGGCTCCCGGCGCCATGCCATAGGGCCAACACTCCAACCAAGAACCCTATGTCCCCTATTCTGGTCACGATAAATGCCTTGGTTCCGGCAGGCACTGCTTCAGGGTCACGGTAGTAGTAGGAAATCAAAGCGTAGGAGCAGAAGCCAATGATTTCCCAGAAGACGTACATGATCAAAAGGTTGCTGGCCAGAGCCAGACCGATCATGCCGCCAATGAACAGCAGAACCTGCCAGTAGTACCTCGACAAGGAGTATTCGCGCGCCGCATGTGCCATGTAGCGTGTGGAATACAGTAGGGCCAGGGCTCCAACACACCCGGCGACTATGGCAACAAAGACGCTCAAGGAATCGAGAGAAATGCCGATGCTGACATCCAGTCCCGGTATCCATAGAAAGCTGTCAGCATCACCTTCTCCAATGTAATGCAGCAGCGACAGGGTCAGACCAGCAGTGATGAACCCCAGGGTCACCGCATACGCGGTTCTTGCTTTGGGGCTTATCTTCTCCACAAGATAGCAAAACGGTCCGCCTACCACAGGTATGAGGACCGCCAGCACAGCTATCAATGCACCAGTTTCCATTACCTATCCCCAAAGCCTCTTCAGGTCCTTGATGTCGAGACTGCCCGTATTGCGACGGGCAACCACTATCAGAGACATGGCTACAGCAGCCGTAATTACCTCGATCAGAATGACGGTTATCACTATGGCCTGGGCAATTTGCTCATTGTTCAGGACATAACCACCGAGAATGAAGCTCAAGGTAACCCCTTTGGCGATTACCTCAAGGCCAATGATTAGCTGGATTATGTTCCTTCTGGCTATGAGACAGTAAATCCCAATGCCTATGAGTATGAAGACGGCTGCCATAAAGAACTGCCACAGGTCCATCGTTATCGCTTTTCCTTGACTAGTGTGAGAATGCCAAAGACGCCTGCCAAGATGATGAAGATTTGCAGCACAACGTCGAGGGAACGGAATCGCCACAGTGCTTGACTAAAGGATTCGGTGGTGGGGACGCCAATTTCGGGTTGGGGGGAAGGGACAATTAACCAGATAGCTATGATGACAAAAGCTAAAGCCGCTACTATTCCCGCTATTTGTCTTCTGCCCAAGTTACTTTCTTCCAGTCAAAGCGATGACGGAGACAAACAAAGCCGTGATGAGGCCAGCGCAAACAGAAAGCTCAAATACCGCAGCGTAGGGAGAATCCAGTTTGAAGAACATTGCGGCGATTACTACGCTTAGCGCCCCCAGGGCGATGGCAGAGAAAAGAATCTCTCTAAGTCCCACCGCCAGAATGGCACAGAGGACAGCGGCTATCACCAAGACGACACTTAGAGCATCAACGGACACTGACTTCAGCCTCCGGGCGCGTCTAATCTGCCAACCATTGCGATGACCAGAGCGCCCGCCTACTTTGTTCTTGGCTCCGGCTGATAGTCTAGCCTGTTTCCCCTGACTGCGCACCCGCTAAAACGCCCGTCAAGCGTCCGCAAAATTGCCTATTAGCACATGTGCCAGAGTACATATTTGCTACGCGAAGAAAATCCCAGACTTGGTTTAGACGTTACGAGGCAGCCAAGTATCCGTTAGACGTCAGCAAAAATGGCACACTTGGCGATGCTGCGACGGTTGACGTTGCCTACCGGCGGGGATAAGTCTCGAGGATTCAGATTCCTGCGCTTTCTCCAGTCGAGCGGCATGCCTATAGAGGCCACCAGGATCGACAAGAGCCACATCAGGGCGTTCATCCGCTATCTCCAGACCAAGGCCAAGACGCCACGAAGCGGCGTGCCCCTGTCTCCCGCCACGGTACAAGGATACGTCCGCACCCTGAAAGCCTTCTTCTCCTGGCTCGACCGGGAAGGCTACGTAACCCCCAACGTCATGGCCAGGATACCGGTCCCCAAAGCGCCAAGCAAGGTCATAGACACCTTCACCACGCAGCAGATAGCCAGGCTTGTCAGTGTTTGTGGGAGATCAAATGGGAATGGTTGTCGCAACCTGTCGATCCTGCTTCTTATGCTCGATTCCGGACTCAGGGTCTCTGAGGTGGCACATATCGACCTAGGGGATCTGAACCTCGCCGAAGGGTACACCAAGATCTCAAGGGCCAAGGGCGACAGAGAGAGAATAGTCCCTATCGGCAGCCTGGTACAGAAATTGCTGTGGAGATACGTGAACCATGTCAGAACGCGACCATTGACATCCAGGGCGTGTCAAATCATCTAACCAGGTAACCCAACTGGGAAGTATCCCACTCAGTCCGCCTAAGGCGGATGGGCATCTTTTGCTTCAGCACAGACCCAGGCTTAGGCCCACGGCGGAGGCGCTTTCTCCTCCATGCGACGATGGAGTCACCTTGATAGTCCATTCCTCTCAATTTTGTGGAATTTACTCTTGCCAAATCATCAGTTTTTGACATACGATCTGATGACCAGCCGCCAAGTATTGTACCACCTGTTAAGTTAGAGTTGCTGGCGTTAGATCTGGATGGCCTCGGGAACTGGAGGTCGATACCCGAGGGAGCTATGTGGTCGAATCTGATTGTACTCCTTCCGCCAGTTCCCGATCAGTATCTTCGCCTCCAGCAACTTTGTGGGCAGTGTCCCGAAAGTGGTGGAAAAAGAAGAAGCGGTATATCCTACCTAATGAAGGAAAAGGAAATCAAACAGAAGGGAGGATATACCGTTGCGAAGAAGATACCACAAAGGACAGGGATTGACCATGGAGGATCTGGGGCTGTCGCTGGAGAATGTACAGGGCCAGCCACTTGAGCTACTGGCTCGTGAGGGTGCCAGGATGATTCTCAGCGTAGCCTTGGAGGAAGAGGTGACCGAGTTTCTGGGGCGGGAGGGTTGTGAGCGTAGCCATGGAGAGAGCCAGGGATATTCACGGCAAAGCCAGCTCAGAGGCTCGCTCCATATGCAAGTGGTTTTGGAGCGCCTCTATCCCGCAGTCCCGGATATCTTCATGACCGCTGGACGGGGGAAATCATGATGCTCCTGCAAGCCACGAATCTAAGACAATTGAACAAAACTGACAATTGTGTAGTCAGTGTCAGTCCTGCTGACGTCCATTTTGGCAGGAAGTATGGCATATTGGCCCTGAGAAGAGGCGAAAGCAGCGAGGACGCTGCAAACTAGAGAAGCGCTCATCTGGATATGAAGTGCCTTGAATTCTAGAAACGCGCAGTATACACGTGACAGTACGGAGTACCCTCAGTCTTCTTGTAGTAATCCTGATGATACTCCTCTGCCTTCCAGAAGGTAGTGGCTCTAGTGACACGGGTGGCGATCCAATGGCCCTTCTCTTTCAATGTCTCGATGACCCTTTCGGCGACCACCTTCTGGCTGTCGTCAAGGTAGAAAATCTCTGACCGGTATTGCTCGCCGATGTCAGGTCCTTGTCGGTTCACTTGGGTGGGATCATGAATCTCGAGGAACAGCCTGACTAAGTCCTCATACAAGGTCTCAGTGGGATCATAGACCACCTCCACCGCCTCGGCGTGGCCGGTACGGTGGGAGCAGACCTCTTCGTAGGTAGGGTTGTCTTTGTGGCCACCGATGTATCCTACGGCGGTAGAGATTACCCCCTTCGCCCGCTGGAGGTAGTATTCAACCCCCCAAAAGCAACCACCGGCGAAGATAGCACGCTCGCTATGCCGTGTTTCTTTCTCCGGTGGCGCTGTGGAATCCATGGTCAGTTCCCCTATTTCTCATTTTCTGGTATGAAGTCTAGGGAGATAGAATTGACGCAGTGCCGAATGTTCTTCAGAGTAAGTCCCTCGCCTTTGAAGACATGGCCCAGGTGAGCGCCGCAGCGGGCGCAGACAATCTCAGTGCGTGAGCCGTCGGGATCCGGAAGGCGCTTCACTGCGCCGGGAATTTCATCGTCGAAGCTGGGCCAACCACAGTGGGCCTCGAATTTATCATTTGAGCGGTATAGGGACGACTTGCACCGCTTGCAAACGTAAGTACCCCTCTTCCAGTGGTCCACATGCTTGCCAGTGAAAGGCGGCTCTGTGGCCTTGTGAACAACAACGCTTTCTTCTTCTGGCGTCAGCTTGTTGTATCCTGAATTTCCCATACCGACTGCCCTTCAGGCTGTTGCCTACCATTCTTAAGCATACATGACACATCAAGACGCGTGTCAAGTCCTCTTCAGCATCCTTCCTATGTTATCTTCGCGTGACTCAAGCCGTAAAGCCACGTGTCACCCAACAATCCTCGGGAATGTCAATCCATGCCCCTATTACCCTGTCTCTTGCGTTGCTACTAAAGAACTATCACCGTAAAATGGGGTGGGGCTAAGGAGTTCGAGCGCTGCGTGGGAAGCCGAGGGTGTACTGCAGGGGAAGAACACAAGGTGCAGACTGCAACTGCAAAGCCACTTTCCTTGAAATCTATGAGGCACAGATTGAGTGGTATCTGGAAAACTTCGTCATCCCTGAGGACTATCAGGAAAGAATCATTGAGGCGCACCGCAAATTGGGAAAAGGGCCTACCATGACGCAGACAAGCGGCGAAACCAGCTTCAGAATCGGCTACAGCGGATCAAAGAGCTGTACAAATGGCAGCATATAGACCGGGAGGAGTATCTCCGAGAGCATGATGAGATCCAGAGAGAGCTTCGCACACTAGCACCGCAGGAGGACGACGGGAAGACTTTGGACAAGTTGGCTCACTTCTTGGGCAACATGGCAGACGCTTGGAAGAAAGGTAGTCAGGAGCAGCGCAGCAGGTTGGGCAATACCCTGTTTGAAGAGGTGTGGATAGAGCATAACAGAGTAGTCGGAGTGAAGCCCAGGGAAGAGCTGAAGCCTTTCTTCCAGCTATCATACCAGGAGCATCTGAAAAGTATCACGTGCCAACCCGAATCCCCCCGGGGTCGTTTCCACTAGTTTTCTACGTGACAAGTTCGCCGTTCCTGCCTCCTCTGGGTTGTTTCCTGCAGTGGCGGGCAGCCTCGTCGCCGACATCAGTGGTACCTCGCCTCAGAAATCGTGGATCTCAGTCGTCCTTTGGCGCCTGGCCAGGTTAGCCCCCAGGCTAACGGCCTGCGCGTATGGGCGTGAATTGGGGGTAGTACGCCGGACAGACCTCCCATACTCCAGGACTATGACTGAACCAAACACCAGAAGGGAGGCGAAGTAAAAATAGAATGAAAAGCTGCGCCAGGCGAAGAAGAGGGGAAGCACTGCCAGGAGCAATCCCACCTGGGGATATCTATAGCCGGCGCGATAATACCAGATGGCAGCCACAATGAGGACGGCGACTTCCATTAGGGTGAACACCAATGCGTTTGGAGGCAGAATACCGGCAACAGAGAAGGCGACAATCCCCGCCCCCTTAGGAAACACGGGGTCCGCAATGGGCGCCAGCACACCCTCCAGCCAGTGTTGAGGAGCGTCAAGAATGAAAGGCAGGTTGATTGCCGAGAAGACAACCAGGATTCCTCCCAGGGAGTGAAGCGCTGGTCTCCAGCCCGTTTCACGAAGCACCAGAATGAGGTAGAACAAAACGTAGAACCATGCTATCTGCTTGGTGCTGGCAGCAAGGCCCATGAAAAGGGCGGCGAGCCACAGCCGTGACCGCAACATCCAACCCACCAGCACAAACAGCACATAGAGGGTATCGTTTGTCCCGGTAGCAATGAGGTTCCACAGCACGAGACTAACCAGGAAAGCAGCCACTACCAGGGGCCGGAGTCGCGACGGAGCCCGCCAGAAGATGATAGCCCCCGCAGCTATAGCACAAAGCAGATAGAAGACTCTGAGGTCTTCCAGACCCAGCGCTATGAAGGGGGTGTGGAAAAGGAAGGAGCCAGCGGGGTAGCTTATCGTGGACACAAACTCCACAGGCTCAGCATCACCCGAGGCCTTGGCCTCACTTAGGGCCTCATCGAGTTGAGCCTCTGTGGGGTAGGGGAAGACTTCAGCAAAGTCACCCTGCTTTAGGGGGGTGACGGTCCCAACAGGAAGGTCCAACTCCTCCAGGGCGGCAAGGATGTCAGCCTCGGTATAAGGGTTTTGTCCCTTGAGCAACGTTTCGCTGGCCTGATGACCGAGGGCGGTAGCATCATTATAACGGAACGTGTCAGTGGCCTCGGTGAGATCACTGGCCAGTTCTGTTTCATTCAGCACACCGGTGCTTACCAGGCGGAGACCGACTATCTCCCCAATGCCCACGAAAGCCAGAAGGACTATAATCGCCACTGCGGCCAGGTGCAATCTCCTGCGATAGCGACGCAGCGCACGATCAACCGCCGGGATTGCCGTAAGAAAGATGAGAGAGAACCACGCCAGCCAGAGGCCCATGGTCAAAGAAATGATGGATAGGCTCCCGTGACGCCCGTAAACCCAGTATAAAGACTCTGCCAGCATCTGGAAGGGGAGGGCAAAGATAAGCAGCGACAACCGTGGCGGCAAGCTAGAGGTCTTGCCTGAGATGCTACCGAGGGAAAACCTTCGAGTAACCCCAGCTATTACGTTTTTCATGCTATACGTTTTCGGAATACCCTAGCAATCGTGATACCGTGAGCGGACTAGGGTCATTCCTGTCCCCTGGATAAGCGCCTCTTCGTATTCCGAAGAGACGCGTGGCCCAGACCCCGGCGGGCATGTCGCCGTCGAAGCACGGCTGAGCGCAAACCCCACGGGAGGGGTTGCCTCGGCCAGGCTCAGGCCAATCCTGGAGGTGATAATGCCTACGTGGCATGGGGGCAGTTGGCAGAGAATCAGGGCTGCCTTGAGCGGGGTCATGGCCACTCCCAGGTCAAGCCACTCCTTGGGCACCGTCGGAATCGACTCCCGTGCCAATCGGGCCACTAACGCACGAATGGGCTCTATGAGCTTGGCCCTTTTCGGCTCGTCAGTCACTTGCGCTCCCCCCAGCTTTGAGTAAAGCATACGCACTACCTAGCCCAACCCGTTCGGATAGGTACAAACTGTCCTCATCTTATGGCTAGATTGGCGAATTGTCAATGCCTGGAATTGCCTCATTATTCGACCTTGTTGCCTGGATTCGAGTCCTCGTTTGTCATTGTGAACCGAAGCTGTCGCGGCGACATGGCATGTCGCGAGCCACAGTTGGTCCCCTTTCCTGCGTCGCCGCACTCCCAGCCATCACGTAAGAACACAGGAAAACCAGTCCGTTCTCTAATCGCTGTCCGTGCTAATAAACACAACTCTTGCCGTATAGGGTAGCAGAAGATAGAATTGGGAATGTGGTGGGAATAACAATACTCGGTCCAGGTGACCGGGCATTAGCATGAGAGATGACTCCGAGTGTCGGGGTCGAATGCAGCTTGCCACGTCTGGAGGTGTTAGCATGCGCCATATGAGAGTCGGCCTGGCTCAGATGAACGCTACGGTTGGTGATTTCTACGGCAACACTCAGAAGATTCTGGAGGCTGTGGACAAGGCCAGGTCTTTGGGTGTTGACCTTCTTACCTTTCCTGAGCTTGCTACCTGCGGTTACCCGCCAGAGGACCTTCTATTCAAGCCTCGATTCATCGAGGAAAACCGTAGGGTTCTGGAGGAGGCGGTGAAACACTCTTCTGGCATCACCCTGGTAATCGGCTTTGTCGATGCCAAGGAGGACCTGTACAATGCTGCCGCTGTGATCCACGATGGGAAGCTTGCCGCCGTGTATCACAAGATATGCCTGCCCAATTATGGTGTTTTCGATGAGCGCCGCTACTTCCGGGAGGGGAGCGAGTCTACTGTGTATGTCATAGATGGCGTTGGTGTCGGCGTCAGCATCTGTGAGGATATCTGGTACTCGGCTGGGCCGGCCACCGCACAGGCCTATTGCGGGGCTGAGGTCATAGTGAACATAAGCGCTTCGCCGTACCGTTTTGGCAAGCGACAGCTCAGGGAAAGCATGCTAAACACCCGCGCCGCAGACAACGTGGCTATTGTCGTTTACACCAACATGGTGGGCGGGCAAGATGAGTTAGTTTTCGGTGGTAACAGCGTGGTGCTCAACGAAAAAGGGGAAGTGATAGCCAGGGGCAGGCAGTTCGAGGAAGACCTGATAGTGGCTGACCTTGATGTGGAGGCTGTCTTTTGGAGTCGCCTTCGCGACCCCCGCTGGAGAAACGAGTCTTTGTTGGAAGCGACGCATTTGCGTGCAGATAAGATAGTGGTATCGGATGCACCGCACCCTACTCCAAAACCACCGTTGCCGCCGAGGCAAGTTGAGTTGCACGATGCTCCGGCGGAATTGTACGACGCCCTAGTACTGGGCACCCGTGATTACATCCTCAAGAACGGGATCGAGAAAGTGGTGATAGGACTTTCTGGCGGCATAGATTCCTCCTTAGCGGCAGCTATTGTAGTGGATGCTCTGGGCCCGTCCAACGTGATCGGGGTGTCCATGCCTTCAAGATACTCGTCGCCGGGCAGCGTATCAGATGCTGAGCTGCTGGCCCAGAACCTGGGCATGAAGCTGATTAGTATCCCCATTGACAAGATTTTCCAGACCTTTCTTGAATCACTGTCTGAATTCTTCGCTGGCACGGAGCCCAATGTGGCCGAGGAGAATATCCAGGCCCGCATTAGAGGCAACATCCTCATGGCGTTGTCAAACAAGTTCGGCTGGCTTGTCGTTGCCACGGGCAACAAGAGCGAAATGGCCACCGGGTATTGTACATTGTATGGGGACATGGCAGGGGGATTTGCAGTGATAAAGGACGTGACGAAAACGTGGGTCTACGAACTCGCCGGGTACCGAAATTGGGTAGCGGGGTCAGAACTCATACCTGCCAGCATTATAGAGAAGGTACCGTCGGCCGAACTGAGGCCGGAACAAAAGGATACCGATAGCCTGCCTGCGTATGACCTCCTCGATGCTGTTCTCACCGCCTACGTAGAGGAGGACAAAAGCGTCGAGCAGATAATTGCCATGGGAATTGATGAAGAAGTGGTCAGGCGGGCAGCCTGCCTGGTAGACACGAGCGAGTATAAGCGCCGCCAGGCGCCACCGGGAGTCAGAATAACTCCCCGGGCCTTTGGCCGGGACATAAGATTGCCTATCACAAACCGGTTCACGGTATGCTAGTTTCGTAAAGAGCCAAAAGGCCGTGGTTATCTGGTATAGTAGGTAGTGAGGGAGAGACGGTTGGATCCGATTGTCAATACCAAAATGTCGGGGCAGGCCACTTTGGAAGGGGTGCTGGAGAGAATAGTTTTCTTCAACGAGGAGAACAACTTTACGGTGGCCAAGCTTCAGGTGGGCAAGAGCCGGGACATGGCTACCATAGTGGGGAACATCCCGTGCCCTACCCCGGGTGAAACGCTCCGGCTGAAGGGAGAATGGCTTGTTGACCCCAAGTTTGGGAGGCAGTTCCGGGTGGAAAGTTGTCTCTCTATACTGCCGTCAACCATCACTGGGATTGAGAGATATCTCAGCTCAGGGCTGGTGCACGGTATCGGCCCTGAAATGGCCAGAAGGCTGGTGGCCAGGTTTGGCATAGAGACCCTCGACGCTATCGATGATGGCCCCCGAAGGCTGCGGGAGGTAGAAGGCATTGGGCCCATCAGGGCGAAACGGATTGTCAAGGCATGGCAGGGACAGAAAGAAATCAGGGAGGTCATGGTCTTTCTCCAGGGGCATGGGGTGAGTTCTGCCTATGGCGTGAAGATTTATAAGGCCTACGGCGAGAAGGCCATATCGGTAGTCAAGGAGAATCCCTACCGGCTGGCTATGGACATCAGCGGTATTGGCTTCAAAACGGCGGACAGAATCGCCCGTGCCATGGGCATTGACCCGGCTTCTCAAATCAGGGCTGAGGCTGGGATCATCCACGTGCTTAATGAGCTGGTGGGGGAGGGCCATGTCTGCTACCCCTACGAAGAGCTAATGGAAAAGGCAGCATCACTGCTGGAAGTGGATAGAGGCATACTGGAGGAGGCGGTGGCATCGCTCAGTGAACAACGCCGTGTGGTGATCGAGGAGCGCCAGGACCATAAGGCGGTATATCTCACGCCGCTTCATGTTGCCGAGGTGAATGTGGCCAGGAGGCTGAAGACCCTGCTGGAGTGGCCCAAGCAGCTCTTGCAGCTAGATGTGGAAGGGGCTATTCGGTGGTTGCAGCGGGCTAAGGGCGTAAGGTTGGCGGAGATGCAGAAGGAGGCGTTGAGGAAGGCCATCGAGGGCAAGGCGCTGGTTCTCACCGGGGGGCCGGGGACGGGGAAGACAACCCTGGTAAAGAGCCTTATTGACATACTGGGAGTGAAGGAGCAGTGCATTATACTCGCTTCTCCTACAGGTAGGGCAGCCAAAAGACTGTCGGAGGTGACCGGTAGGGAGGCGAAGACTATCCATCGCCTGCTGGAGTACAGCCACACCGACGGCGGCTTCAAGCGAAATGAAGATAACCCCCTGAGCGCTGACCTGGTGGTAATCGACGAGGCATCTATGGTGGACATACTGCTTATGAATCACCTCTTGAAGGCCATACCTGCGGCAGCTACCCTGCTGCTGGTTGGTGATGTCGATCAGCTTCCTTCGGTAGGACCGGGGAATATGTTGAAGGATGTCATTGCTTCTGGATGCGTAGAGACGGTGAGGCTTACTGAAATCTTTCGGCAGGCGCAGGAGAGCCTGATCGTGGTCAATGCGCACCGGGTGAACAGCGGCAAGTTCCCTCAGTCAAGGTCCCGGGGAGACGAGGGGGCTGATTTCTATTTCATCGAGAGGGAAGAGCCTGAGAAAGCGCTCGAACTGGTGAAGGAGCTGTGCGTCAGCAGGCTGCCCCGAGCCTTCAATTTGCACCCTGTAGACGATATTCAGGTTATGACGCCCATGCACAAAGGGATGGTGGGCGTCGCCAATCTCAATGCTGAGCTCCAGAATCTCCTCAACCCTGCTGGCCGGGAGGTATCTCGGGGGGGCAGTCTTTTTCGAAGCGGCGACAAGGTGATGCAGATCAGGAACAACTACGACAAAGAGGTGTTCAACGGAGATATTGGCAGGATAGTGGGTATTGATTTGGAGACACAAACCGTCCGGGTCAGGTTCGAGGATAGGGTGGTGGACTATGAGTGGAGCGAACTGGACGAGCTGGTGCTGGCCTATGCCATCTCCATACATAAGTCGCAGGGCAGCGAATACCCGGCAGTGGTAGTCCCTATCTTGACCCAGCACTACGTCATGCTTCAGCGCAATCTTCTGTACACGGCCATAACACGGGCCAGGAAGCTGGTGGTGCTGGTGGGCAGCAAGCGTGCCATCGCTATGGCTATCAAGAACGATCGGGTTCAGCACAGGTATAGCGATTTGGGGGACAGATTGAGGGTCAACGACGTCTTCTAGTGGTTCTGCCCGTTGTTCCGAGTTCTCTTGGCAACACCGTTTGTCATTGCGAGGTCGCCTAGGGCGAGCGAAGCAATCTCAGGGTGGGGCGGCGAGATTCCTTTGCCTTCCCCTGGGTCGCTCGACAGAGTCGCCTACGGAGACCTCAGGCGACATCAGAATCTGGAGGCCCGGCCGAAAAGTCCAAATACACCTGTATCAGCCATGGTTCCGATTGAGACCCCAGCGTTTAGGCTGGGGAGCATCACTGGCTCCAGCGTCCAAGAGTGGCCTTCAGGCCACCCACCAGCGGCATAAATGCCACACTTGGTCATCGGGTGAAGCTCCCTGCCCTGAAGGGCAGGGTCTCCACAGAAATGTAGGGATGGGGCTTTAGCCCCATCCACACCCGGCTTCGGCGGCGGGCTACGCCGAGTTCGACGGTGAGCGAAGCAATAGGGTTGTTTTCAGCACCATGGGGGGAGCAAAGTAGAGCCCAGCCCAGGGTTGGACGAGAGGAGGCAAGAATGGAAAACGCCAACAGTCAGCCCGAAGGATTCACCAGGGCTGATTCGGACTTTTTCAGCCGTGGGACCAGGTGTTCTGGCTGGCTCTACCTTCCAAAGGGAGTGGAATCTCCTCCCGTGGTGATCATGGCTCACGGCTTTGCAGCAGAGAAGACTTTCGGACTAGCGGCCTATGCGGAAAGGTTTGTAGAGGAAGGAATAGCGGTATACGTTTTTGACTACAGGTGTTTCGGAGATAGTGATGGAGAGCCCAGGAACCTGGTAAATCCGTTTCGTCATTGTCAGGACTGGAAGGCGGCCATTGTCCATATCCGTAACCTCCCCGGGATCGACCACGGTAAGATAGCCCTGTGGGGGACTTCCTTTAGTGGAGGTCACGTCATAGTCACTGCGGCGCAGGATCCCGATATCACCGCCATCATATCTCAGGTTCCCCACGTTGATCCTTTTTCCACAGCCGGAAGGATGAGACCTAAGGATCTACTAAGAAGCTGGATAGCAGCTTCGAGGGACGTGTTCAGGCTAATTACCCGACGTAGACCCTACTATATACCGGTGGTAGGCGACCCGGGTAGTCGTGCTTTCCTCAATACTCCGGACGCCAAGCCTGGCTTCTTCTCGATCATACCCGAAGGGCATGACTGGAGAAATGAATGCCCGGCAAGGACATTCTTTACCGCCATGCTTTACCGGCCGATAACAAAGGCAAGGCGAGTGAGATGTCCGGCTCTGGTTGTTCTGGCCGAAAAGGACTCTCTTGTTTCTCCAGAGTCGGTAGAAAGAGCTGCTGCCAGAATGGAAAACGCCAGACTGGTGCGTCTGCCCGTTGGTCATTTCGATGTCTATACAGGCGACGGGTTTAACGAAACGGTCGAGCTTGAAATCGATTTCCTAAAAGAGCATCTAATAAACGCTGATTAGGTCGTCGGCCGTTTTCCCAAACTGCAAGGCACTTGCAGGGGGGGTGCAGCATGGGCAAACCCACCTCCCTGCGTACCCCGCCCTCTCCCGGGACGGAAGAGGGATTTCAGGCGTAGGGGCAGGTCTTTGCCCCTGTCCCAATTGAGGGGACCCAGCTTGCAGCAAACCTGTTTCTAAGACAATCCTCTCCAGCCTGAAAAGGCTCTCACAAAGGCGAGTGAATTCGGGAGACGCTTCTGGTGTCGGCAATAGTTCCACGTCATTGCGAGGAGCGAAGCGACGAAGCAATCTGGGGGAATCGGCTCTCGCATTGTGTAATGCTCTGGACACAGCGGGCGGTTTGGCTCGCAAAGGCTTCTGTGCAGGCTGATTTTGACGTGCTATGATGTCATAACAAAAGATGAAGGAGGTTGCTATCGTGGCTGACCTGGCAGAACTGGAAGCAAGAATCAGGGTTTTGGAGGATATCGAAGCTATCAGGAGGTTGAGACACAAGTATTTCCGTTGCCTAGACGGCAAGCTGTGGGATGAGATGGCAGAGTGCTTTGCTCACGACGTAAAAACGAGTTACTTCAACGATGAGTTCAAGACCAACGGTGTAGATGAAACCTTACAGTTCTTCAGGATGGGTCTGACAGAAGGACTTCTCGCCCTGCATCACGGCCATCATCCCGAGATTGACATAACCAGTGAGACGACGGCTAAGGGTAGGTGGGGACTATACAACTACCTGATTGACCAGGATGGACACAGGGGACAGCGGGTTGGGGGCATCTACCACGATGAGTATGTCAAGGTAAATGGCCAGTGGAAGATAAAGTCTATAATTTGCCGCCAGCTCTTTCAGGAGACCTGGGACAGGCAGGATATGCCCAGTTTGGCCGTCACCCTCAGAGGCACTACGCAGTATGCTGCGGCGCCGATGTAAAGACTCGAGGACTCAACGCAATTGGGCATCAGGCCAGGTAGTGGCTTGCTGGAATACCGGTGGAGAAACAATAGGGATCTGGTCAGCTCTCCCGTGTCATTGCGAGGTCGGTGTCGCCTTAGGCGACCCTCTGGCGACCTGAGGCGACCGAAGCAATCTCAGGGTGGGGAGGATACTCGATAGCTCGATCGGCGTCGGTGAACCCAAACGTAGATTTCCTGAGCTGTGGCAGGGCTACAGCCGCCGTGCTGTAATCAGGGCCGTCAGTTCTCGTCTGTCGACTGCTGTTTTGGATGGGATTTGGCGTCCTCTTCCGTATCCGCTTTGGGCTGTTCCTTGGGCGAGGCAGCTCGGGGTCTTATTTCCAGAGCATCGAGGCCGGCCCTGAACCCTGCCAGACTTCCGAAAGCAAGAAGAGCGCCTGAATTTCCAGCGCACGTTCCACCGCAAAACATGCACATCTCGTCTATGACTCCTTGCCAGGTTGTACCTATTGCATTGTATGACATAACCCCGGTAGCGTCAATTGGGGAAAACCCCTGATTCCCGCCTCTGCTTGGCAAAAGTCCGGAGCGCTGTCACGTCACTGAGTCCACAGCCAGACTTAGTCCGCCGGGGCGGCGGTAGCTTATTCCACCTTCAGAAGCCTGGCAAAGGCTTTCCCCATGATGGTTTCTATCTCCTGGGGCGTAAAAGAGACCTCCGGACAGGAGCTTAGGTCGGGTTCGGTGAGCGCCTTCACCCAGCGGTCCAGGGGACAGGTGAGGTCAAGAAAGGGGCCGTCGCTGCCGAAGAAGACCCGCCAGGGACCCACCTCGTCCAGGACGCTGCGCAGTATGCCGTAGAAGGCCCGCGGGCGGCTGACAAAGGTCGCTTGCCACCCGGAGATATCGAAATAGATGTTGGTCTTCATCCGGGCAACTATCAGCGCCTCTTCCCTCATCTCTTGGGCTACATGGGCCATTATGATGGGAAGGTCGGGGAAATCGGCGGCCACATCGTCCAGGTAGATGGGCTGGGCAAAGCGGGACTTCATGGGGGCGCATGTGCTTCCGGTGTGGAACAGGACCGGAATACCGTATTCCAGGCACTTCTGGTAGAAGGGATAAGCCACCGGGTCGTAGGGATAGTAGCCGGCGGTGGTATGAAGCTTGAGGCCCCGCATGCCCCAGTCCTCCACCCCCCGCCGGAACAGGTCCAGTGCCTCGGGGCGGCGGGGATCGATGGCGAAAAACGGTATAAGGCGGTCGGGAAAACGCCTGGCCGCCTCGGCTATCAGACGGTTTTGTTCTTCGATTAGGACCTGCGGCTCACCGGTGGATAGCCCGAAGTCCGCGGCGAAGATACAGGTCTTGTCCACGCCGGCGGCGTCCATGACAGCCACCAGCTTCTCCCCGGTGGTATCGGACATGAAGGGCATCATGCCGCTCACCAGGGCTTCCGGGTCCTGATACTCCCCCGTTGTCTTGCCCACGGCAGCGCTGGCCAGCCGGCCGATCCCTATGACCAGGCTGCGGTTCATCCAGCCCTCCCCAATCAGATGACAATGACTGTCGATGATCATGCTTGTTACCCCTTTCTATATAGAAAGATCAAAATTCAAAGATCAAAAGGCAAAATTAGAATATGCAAATACTCTCGTTTCGCTCCCTTGAACCTGTTTGGGATTTGGACATGGGTGTCTGGAATTTCTCTGCGGTGCTGCTAAGATTCTCGTCTCTTTGCCCGCGGTCATCCGCTCTCATCGACAGTATATCCCTCTTGACTGTTCAGGGAAAGAGCCGCGGTTTTCTGCGTGCGCGGAGAATGTCGGCGATCCCTATGATCACGGTGCAGAAAAAGGCGCCCGCGACCATCGTGCCGGTGTTACTGTCGATACTTGATATGTGAAGCTCGGTGTCGTAAACTACGGTTGTACCTATGAAACCTCCTGGTGCACAGGGGGCTCATGAGGGATTGTGGAAATGGAAGATCGAGAATTCAGTATATCGGGTGCCATTGGGAATACTCCTCTCATAGAATTGAGGAACTCCAATGGAAACCCGAGGGTAAGCATTTTGGGGAAACTGGAAGGGACCAACCTCGGGGGTTCGGTCAAGGACCGTCCTGCTTACTATATGATAAGCAAAGCTGAGGAATCTGGCGAACTTACCACGGACAAGATAATAGTTGAACCGACATCAGGAAATATGGGAATTGCCCTGGCCATGATAGGAGCTGCCAAAGGTTACCGGGTCAAACTTTTCATGCCAGAATGCGTCAGCGCAGAGAGACAGCGTGTCCTTGAAGCCTTTGGCGCCGATGTTGTGCTCACCCCAGCAAAGGAAGGCACTGATGGCGCTATCAGTAGGGCCCATCAACTGGTGAACGAAGAGCCGGAGAAATACTATATGCCCAATCAATTCGATAACCCGAGCAATGTTCTGGCTCACTATGAGACCACCGGTCCTGAGATCTTCTCCCGGACTAAGGGAGAAATCGATGTACTTGTTGCCGGCATGGGGACGACGGGGACGCTGATGGGGGCCGGCAAATATTTGAAAGAGAAAAAGTCCGGGGTCAGAATCGTCGGAGTTGAACCCACCATAGGGCACACGATACAGGGACTCAAAAACATGAATGAATCCATAGTGCCCAAGATCTATCGCCCGGAGATGTTGGATGAGAAGATCGTTGTTGAGGATAATGAAGCCTTTGAAACGACAAGGCTGCTTGCTACAGAGGGAGGTCTCTTCCTCGGAATGTCAAGCGGGGCAGCAGTAGCAGGGGCCTGGCGCATAGCCAAGAACATGGATGGCGGCACGATTGTGGTGATGTTGCCCGATCGGGGAGATCGCTACTTGAGTACCACGTTGTTCACCTCTATATGCGCCAAATGTCCTCCATAAGCTTCCTGTGGTGTAAGGGAAACCGCTAGATACTCCTGCCTGCTTGGGCGCCAGCGGCGATCGCCTCAGTGGCCTTGGCTGGGCTCTCTGCATCGCCGATGACATGTACTTCACTGACCTTGCCCCCGATCTCTTTAGCTAGCTCGTTGACGGATACCGCTCCCATAGCCAGAACGATGGTATCCATTCCCCCTACGGTCTCCACCTTGCCATCACGGCTGACGACCACGCCATCGCTGACGACGCTCTGGATAGTGGCTGAGGTGATCACCTTCACTTTCTGCTCAGCCAGGCGCTGGAGGAGGAAATACTTAGGGCCAGGAGGCACATCGCTGGCAATCTGTGGCAGCATCTCGACTATGGTGACGTCCCTGCCATAGGAGGCAAGCAGGTCAGCGGTCTCACAACCCACCATGCCTCCGCCGGCGATGACCACCTTCTGCCCGGTAATAACCTTGAAGGTGAGGACATCATGGGCGGTAACCACATTTTCGCCATCCGTCCCCGGCATATCGGGAATCAGGTGCCGGCTTCCGGTGGCAACGACCACCACTTCGGGTTTCATCTCATCCACGGTGGATGCCGTTGCCTCGTGTCCCAGCACTACCTTGACCCCCGTCTTGTCCAACTGCCGGGCCTGGTACTTAAGGAAGGGGAGGATCTCCTGTTTTGTGGGCGGGATAGAGGCGATACGGAACTGGCCACCAAGCTCAGTCTCCTTTTCATAGAGGGTAACATCGTGCCCTCTGAGGGCAGCAACCCGAGCTGCCTCCATACCGGCGGGACCACCACCGACAACCAGGACCCGCTTCGATTTGGCTGCTGGGGTGATGGCCATCTGGCGCTCCCGACCTATCTCCGGGTTAACCTGGCACTTGGTAGTGAAGGCTGTCATCAGGCTATGTATGCACTCCTGGAGGCAGCCGGTGCACCAGCGAATATCCTCAAACTGCCCGGCAGCTACCTTATTGGGAAGCTCGGGATCGGCGTAGATACCTCTCCCTATGGCTACCAGGTCAGCCTTTCCCTGGGCGATAAGTTGCTCTGCCATCAACGGGTCGTTCAGTTTGCCCACCGCCATGATGGGAACATCGACTACCTTCTTGATTTGCTCGGCGGCATAGATATTGAGCCCCTTGGGGACGGACATAGGGGCAACGATGTAGGTCTCGGTGTTGACGTAGACCCCGGTGGAAATGTGGAGGCAGTCAGCCCCGGCGGCAACGAGCAGCGGAGCGATGGTCAGCGACTCGTCCAGGTTGCGTCCTCCCGGGACCCGTTCATCGGCGCTGAAGCGGAAGATAATGGGGAAATCAGGTCCCACCTGCGACCGTGACGCCTGCAGGATCTCCAGGGCGAAGCGCATCCGGCTGCGAAGGTCTCCCCCATACCTGTCGGTGCGCCTGTTGCTGTAAGTTGACATAAACTGGGCTATGAGATACCCGTGAGCGCCGCCGATTTCAACCGCGTCAAACCCAGACTCCTTGACGCGGCGGGCAGCCTGGGCGAAGGACTCGATCATCTCCTCGATATCGGCAGTGGTCATCACCCGAGGCATGTCCTGGCAGTTGGGACAGGGACAAGGTAGTGGCGATGGCCCCCAAGGTGGTCTTTCGGGGCCCATGGCGGGCGACTGCCGGCCGGGGTGCCAAATCTGAATGGACGCCTTGGCGCCGGCAGCGTGGATGCGGTCCGTGAAACGCTTCCAGCCGGGGATGAACCTGTCATCATACATAGCGGCGACACCGATCTCACCCATACCAAAGGCGGTTGAGTGATGAGCTGCGGCATCCTCCACCATGATGAAGCCGGCACCGCCCCTGGCCCTTACCTCATAGTAATCCGTAAGCCTGTCGCTGGGGGAGCCATCCTCACTGGCCATGAGCGTCCCCATAGGAGACATAACAATACGGTTCTTCAGTTCCATGCTCTTGATCTTGATCGGTCTGAAAAGATGCTCTAACTTGATTTGCTCCTCCATCTTGCCCTCCTTTGGATTTCCTTCCCGGACTTAGGGGCGCTTCTTTAACCTCTATTCAAAGACGACGTGTTCCTTGGCCAACCACAGGGAAGAGCGCGAGAAGTCGATAAAGCGCCGTTCATCCTCGAGGAGCTCCTCCCCGGCCCGCTGTCCCTCTGGCGTGGCGAACGCCATGTCCAGGTCCTGGCGGTCCTTCCACCAAAGCTCGGCGACGCCGTCGAAGGGCTCCAGGGCGCGGCGCGAGGCCCTGAATGCTTCATTGAGGGGGTCGTCAAGCCTGTGAACCTGCACGTAGCGGAGCATGCCAAGGGCCGCGGCGTGCCGCCGAACGAGTCCGGCATGGGTCCCGCGCCAGTAGCTCTGGCACTCTTCTAGAGATAGGTGGGGAAGCCGGCGGAAAAAATAGACTAGCTTTACAATCGGGCTTTCTCTCTCGGCGACTATTCTCCCGGACGCTCCTTCGATGACGACATTGTCCTCTCCTAACCACAGGGCGGAGCGCGGGGAATCGACAAAGCGCTGTTCATCCTCGAGGAGATGGTCGCCGACCCGCGTTGCCTCTGGTGAGGCGAACGAGGTGAGCAGCGCCTCTTGATCCTTCCAGCAAAGCTCGGCGACGCCGTCATAGGGCTCCATGGCACCGCGCGAGGCCTGCAGTGCGTCATTGAGCGGGTCATCAATTCTGTAAACCTGCATGTAGCGAATCAAGCCAAGGGTCGCTGCCTGCTGCCGAACGAGCGCGGCATGGGTCTCCTGCCAGTAGCTGTGGCACTCTTCCAAAGATAGGTTGGGAAGCCGCCGAATAACGTAGACCAGCTTAAGCATGAGAGTCCCTCCTTTCCGGGCTTTCTCCCATCTGCCTCCTTACTTTACCCGAAGACTAGCCGGGGGATTTGCCATATCAACTGCTGCGGCCACGTTAAGCTCTGTGCTCGCTAGCTGTCAAGGCCTGGCGCAGTCCCCAGACAGCAACACTTCACTACCGGGCAAAGGCCGACCGCAGAGCAGCAGCCGCTTCCTGCCAAGCCTCCTTACCCATGTCCATAGGCAGACCGCCGTGGATCATGCCGTCGTAGCGTTTGCATACCGCGGGTACGCCTGCCTCACGCAGCCGGGCCGCGTATGACTCCCCTTCATCCCGCAGCGGGTCATACTCGGCCGTGACTACCAGCGCCGGCGGCAGGCCATGCAAGTCCTGCGCTCGCAAGGGGGAGGCATAGGGATTATGGCCGTCGGCCTCGCCCCGTAGGTAGAGATTCCAGCACCACATCATGGCGTCCTTGGTGAGCATGTAGCCATCGGCGTTCTCGCGGTATGACGGGGTGTCAAAGGCAAAATTGGTGACCGGATACAGGAGCAACTGGTAGGCCAAACGGGGAGTGCCCCGGTCCCGTGCCATGAGCGCCACGACCGCCGCCACGTTGCCCCCAGCACTGGCGCCGCCGACAGCGATGCGAGCCGCATCAACCCCTAGGTTATCGGCATTTTCGGCAACCCACTTGGTGGCAGCATAGCCATTCTCCACAGCAGCGGGGAACTTGTGTTCCGGGGCCAGGCGATATTCTACCGAAACCACGGCACAGTCGGCCGCGTTAGTCAGCAACCGGCAAGCGCTATCCTCGGTGGCTATACTGCCCATCCAAAAGCCGCCGCCGTGAAAGTAGACCAGCACGGGGAAAGGCCCGCTGCCTTCCGGCCAGTAAACGCGTATTGGAATTTGGCTGTCTGGACTTGGTATCAGACGGTCCTCAACCTTAGCTACGGTTGGTCCGTGCCCTGCCCATTCCTCTACCATCAGGTTTGCTGCCCTGCGCTGCTCCTCTATGCTCATGGTGGGGTCCGGCATGCCGGCCGCAGCGATCTGGTCCAGAAAGGCTTGCGCTCGCGGGTCAAGAGGCATGATATCCTCCCGGTCTGAATTTACCACGACATCATATCCAGGTCTCCCTGCCGTGGCGAGGAGATCGACAGGTCAGGCCAGCGAGGAGACCCGGGAGCGACTGTCGCAGGTAACCCTCTTATACCAGCCACGCCTAGCGTTGTCAATGCCGCCATTTCGAATCAAGATCAACCATTGAAATCCTCCAGGCATAGGGTAGGGGCTCTGTCCCCTACCATGGGGGGCGGGTGACGGAGCACCCGCCTATTACAGGGGCGGCAATCGCTGATTTGGGTCGCCTGAATTTGCTTCCAGGCTGGGTTTGCCGTGCTATAATGTTGCTGAAAGGTTTGACTTAAACCCAGCCGGCCGGATTTGGAGGGGGCGAGCAATCTGCCAAAGCAAGCGGGTGGCATGCTGTGCCGGTATCTGGGCCAATCAGAAGAGGACAGGCAGTGCAAAGAGAAAAGTTTGAGGAGTTGGTAGCCAGGGCCCTGAGTGAACTGCCAGCGGAGTTCCAGGACAGGCTGGAAAACGTCGACGTGGTGGTGCAGGACTATCCCACCCGAAGTCAACTGGGTAAGGTGGGGCGCGGCATGACTCTACTAGGTCTTTACGAAGGTGTGCCTCAAACCGGACGCACCAGGGGATATCACCTGGTGCCGCCGGATAAGATAACCATCTTCCAAAAGCCCATTGAAGCTGAGTGCCGCAGTGAGGAACACGTTGCCACGGAGATACAAAGGGTTGTCCTCCACGAGATAGCCCACCACTTTGGGCTCGATGACAAGCTGTTGCGGAGAATAGAAGCCGGGAAGCGGAGGAGAAGGGGCAGCTGAACCGCCCTCCTTCAGCACACGTAACTGTCAACGTGAATACTTGATGACCCTGATTCCCTCTGGCCTGAGGCGATACCACTCATATCGGCGCAACGACAATCTGGACTTCGGGTGATATAATGTAAGCAGCGATGATTATAGACGAATACATCGAGGCAGACAGGGGGCCAAAGCAGTGAAGAAGGCGGTTATCATTCCCATGGTTGTTGCCTTGCTTGTAGTTGTCCCCTTGGGCTTTGCCTGCGATTCTGACAGCAACCAAGGTCCGAAGGCAGCTTTTACTGCAGAGCCAACCTCCGGCTCTGCTCCTCTTCAGGTGGAGTTCACCGACCAGTCCGTAGGCGAAATCACTGAATGGGCGTGGGATTTCGATAATGATGGCACGGTGGACAGCACAGAGCGGAATCCCTCCCAGATATACGATGCCTCGGGCGAATATACTGTTTCTCTCAGGGTCGCCGGACCTGTAGGCTCAGACGAAGAGCTTAAGGCTCAGTATATAGAGGTGGAAAGAGAGCCGATGACTGTGGAAGAGGCCATGGAGATGATTCGCCAATTTGAGGGTGACAGCCTGCCAGACTTGGAGTTCTTGGCGTTCACTCCCGAACCGGCTGCCGATTTGGCTATTTTCGAGTGCAGCAAGGCAGCATATCACGTAGATCTTGATACCGGTATGATAGCCATAGCGCTATATCAGACGTCACGGAGCTCGGAGGTACAATTATCAATGGACGAGGCCCAGTCCATCGCTGCCGAGTTTGCTCCAAGAGCCCACGCAGACTTCTCCGCGCTCACCATTTTAGAGCGCGAGCTGCTTGATCACGGGAGTGGTGGCAAAGAGTACAGTTTTATTTGGAAGCGAATTGTGGATGGAGCCATTGTTGTCTTTAGCTTTGTTCAAGTGTCCATCAACCCAGGTACAGGAGAGGTGATGGGCTTTGTGAGCAAAGATATTGAGGTTGAGCCTTTTGATCCGCCGGTTATAGGCAAAAGCGAAGCTGAGATCATTGCCAGGGTAGCTTTCACGGAAGAAACCGGCAAAGGGGTACTAGTGGGTGAACCTGTTTTGGAGGTCACTTTCCCCATCGATGAAGCCACTCACCTCCCCGGCCAGGAGCAGCACCTGGTTTGGAGCGTCGAGGTGGAGGAAGTGTCTGAGCCGGGTGATTTCTGTAACGGCGCCATCTTTTCCATCGACGCTCATACAGGAGAGATTCTGTACATCGCCGGATTCGGCTGCTAGGTCTGTCTTTTGGAGGCCTGAAGGAATCCTTTCCTTCAGGCATGGGTAGCAGAGGGAAGGGATTCCCTCTGCCCTCACTGCGGTGTTTTAGCTCCCTTACCCGTCGCGAGATCCTTGCTCTCCTGGGGCTCGGTCACACCCGGGCGGCAAAGTCCTCGATAAGCCGTGCCGCTCCAGATGCGCCCCCATAGCGGCGCATCTTTTCCCCCAGGCGTCGGGCATTTGTGGCGAAGGAAGGATCGGAGAGAACCTGTCTAACCTTCGCCCGTACTTCCTCCACTGACACATGCTTCTCGGCTGATTCGTCTTCAGTGGGCACGACAAAGTCTGCCGCCCCCAGGGCAGCGATCCGCCGAGCATTGCTTTCCCGCTCGGAAAAGGTAGGAATGATAACGGCGGGAGTGCCGGTGTAAGGTCCAGTGAGGCTGGCGCCATGGCCGCCGTGGTGGATCAGCAAATCGCTCCTCTCTGCCATGGCGATGCCGGGGATATAGGACTCGTAGTGGAAATTGGCCGGCAAGGAAGCGGCCTCTACAGGCAGGTCATGATGCCCCGTGGTCAAAACGACCTGAACATCTTCATCTGCTAGAGCCTCTATGCAGGCGTACAGAACGATTATGGAATCGCCCCAGGTGACCGCCGGAGCAAAGTAGCGAGGATTCCCTGTATACACCCAGACGACCGGTTCCTTCGGGTCCAGAGCGCCGACCCAATCCGGCAACTTTGCGCCTGGCTTCTGCCACAGAATCGGTCCGATGTGCACAACGTCCGCCTCACCCGGAACGGGATCGGTTTCCGGCGTCCCAACAACCAGGGTCAAATCCCCAACGTGGAGCTCTTCCGTCTTGCCAATAGGCTGAAGACCATAGTCTGCCAGCACTCTATTTATGACCGGAACAGGGGTGGGGATATCCTTCGGTGGCTCTTTCCACCAGATGAGACCTGGATTGTTGGGGTGCATGTCGGCCTGAATGATCGAGACCAAAGGCTTCCGCAGTGCTCTGGCGGCGAGACAGCCGTTGAGATTCCAGGAATCCACGATGACATCCGGACCGTAATCGGCCACCAGCGCCATCATGCCTTCGCAGTCGCCACGCAGGAAGCCCTCGTCCTGATATCCATAGGCAGCCCAGAAGTGGTCCATGTTCCAGATCTGCTGTGTGAAGGGAGGGAGCACGGTCGGTATGGGTCTCGGACCGGGTTCAAGGTTGTGAAGCCCGGCTTCAGCGATGAGCTTCTTGGGTGCTGCCTCTGGATTGCAGAAGGCAACCTCGTGCCCTCGTTTCGCCAGCTCCCTGGCAATCGGCACGGTGCGGGTGGGCAGGCCGAGATCGTCCGAGAATAGCGTGGTGAAAAGGAATCTGCTCATGAGTTATCGCCTCCCTTGTTAAGATGTGCTGGGCCCTTTCGCCAAACCATGGGTAGCAGAGGGAACGGATTCCCTCTGCCCTCATTACGCCGTTTCAACCACCTTTCGTTGTGGCAAGCTCCTTTTTTCGTGGTAACGCAGGAATCGGTCGATGGCCTGGCAGGCGCCGGACATGGAGTGATAAACCGGCAAACCTGCCTCAACGTACCTCTGCTGGAGTGCCAGGAAATGTTGTTCCTCACTGGGGAGATCGGTCTGGATCACTACCCCCATAGGCTTGTCTACGTCGGCATGGACCTTGAGAAGCGTGTCGCAGAAATTGTCGTACCAGGCCTCAAAAAGGGGCCAGGGCTGCTGGCCGAAAACGCAGTTACCTAGCAATAAATCGGTGGCGTCATTGGCAAGCCATGTGCTGGCCATATTATAGGAGGCTTCATCGGACATGTTGAGCTCGATGGGATTGTTCAGAATCAGTCCCACCTGTCCGTTAACGAACCTCCTCATCTGGTCTTCCAGTAGTGGTGGTATTGGTGGAAGGAGGAAACCATTTGCAGCGCACGCATCGGTAGCCAGGACACTAGCTCCACCACCGCCTCCAACCATAGCCACCCTTCTTCCCTTGGGGAGGGGCAGGAACAAGAAGGTGACAACCATATCAACCAGCTCCTCCAGCGTGTAGACTCGAAGGGCTCCGGTCTGCTGCAACAGGCTGTCAAATACCTCATCGGAACCGGCCAGAGCGCCGGTATGTGAGGCGGCGGTACGCGCCCCGGCGTGGGTGTAGCCACCTTTGAGGACCACCACCGGTTTCTTAGCCGACAGCTGGCTCAGCACCTGGTAGAACCGCCCACCATCTTTGATCCCTTCGATATAGGCGGCGACTATCTCTGTGTCAGCATCGTGGGCCAGGTACTCAAACAGGTCGCTTTCGTCGACGTCGCAGGCGTTTCCGTAGGAGATCACTTTGCTAAATCTAACACCTCTTTCGGCAGCCAGTCGAACGAAATAGATGGTGTTGCCGCCACTCTGGCAGACGAAAGCCACCCCTCCACTCTCCCTGGGAAAATCGGAGACAAAGGATAGGCCAGCCTTGGGACTGTATACGCCCATGCAGTTGGGACCAATGAGCCGGAGTCCACCCGCCTCAGCCAGGCGGCGGATCTCCGCTTCCAACTGGCGACCCTCCTCGGTCCCGTTTTCGGAGAAGCCAGCCGTAAAAAGGGACATCACCTTCGCTCCGTTCTCCGAACAGTCCTTGATCAACTGAGGCACCAGTCGAGCCGGTACGCAGGAGATGACATAATCAACCGGCTCCGGGATGTCCTTGACGTTGGGATAGATTCTTAGCCCTGAAATCTCCCCGCCCCTGGGGTGGAGAGGGTAGATTTTCCCCTTGAAGCCGGAGTCGAGCAAACTCTCGAGGAAACACTTTCCTGTAGTTTCCGGGCCAACCCCGGCTATAGCTACCGAAGCGGGGCTGAAGGCAGTGTCTAGGGATGCCAATCTGTTCATAACGTTAACTCGCCTCTACTATGTTTTGATGGTGATGAATTCGCTCATTCAGGTCAATTGTAGGCGAACTGGTTCGGGTTCGGCAAATCTGGGGATGCCTGCCAGGAGCAGCGATTGGGATCCTCCAGGCATGGGGTAGGTCTCCTTGCTAAGGGTAGTGCGCCCGACGTCGGGCGCATCTACCCAGGGAGATTGGCTTCTCTTATTCGCCAAAGGTAACTGGCAAGACACGTATTTAATGACCATAAGCCTGGCGCCGCTCATGCCAAGGCGGTGGGGAAAAAGCCCTTCGTCTTCTTGCACAGCCATACCAGGAAGAGCATAAAGGGGACCTCGGTCAAGACGCCGACCACAGTAGCCAGCACCGCCCCGGAGGAAAGCCCAAAAACTGTCGTGGCCACAGCAACCGCTACTTCGAAATGGTTGCTTCCAGCTATTATTGCCGTCGGTGCAGCGTCCTCATAGGAAAGTCTGATGCGCTTAGCCACGAAGTAGGTGAAAGCAAACACCAGGAGGATATTGCAGAATATGCCGATAGCAATCATGCCCACTGCCGACGGGATCTCCGTAATCACGTCTCCTTGCAAACTAAAGAGGACCACTAGAGTCACAAGCAAAGCAACTATGGACACCGTGCGTAGAGAGGGGACAAGCCGCGACTCAAACCATTCCACGCCCTTTTGTTTGATGGCCTGTTTCCTGGTCCAGTAGCCGAAAACCAGCGGGACACAAATGTAAATCGCCACCGAAAACGCTACTGTTCCCCAGGGAATGTCGATACCGGAGATTCCCAACAGGAGCCCGGCCAGGGGAGCAAAGAGGACTACCATTGTCAGGGAGTTGACAGCAGTCATCACCAGGGTATGCCCCATGTTCCCTTTTGCCAGATAGCTCCACATCAGGACCATGGCAGTACACGGAGCTACACCCAGCAGAATCATCCCCGCCCTGTACTCCTCGGCGGTTTCAGCAGAAAGGGAGTCCTTGAAGACCACGCCGATGAAAAGCCAGGCAAAAAAGGCCATGGTGAAGGGCTTGATGGCCCAGTTGGCCACCAGTGTGGTGATCATCGGTTTCGGGGTCTTGGCTGCCTCCACTACCTGACCAAAAGGTATCTGCACCATGATGGGATAAATCATCAGGAACAGGCAGACGGCGACCGGGATGGATACGTCGGCAAATGTTAGATCGGCCAATACGTCGGAGATTCCCGGGAAGGCTTTACCCAGACCGATACCAGCGCCGATGCACAATGCTACCCACAGGGTGAGATATTTTCCCCAAACCCCTAACTTCCTTTCCTTATCTTGAGCCATGTCTGGCCTCCTTTTGAGATCGTCCGATAATCCTGGCTGTCATTCTGAGCACAGCGAAGAACCTCGTGGCACCCAGGAGACGTTCTGGCGAGGTAGTGCTCTCCGGAGCGTCTCTGAGAATGCCTCGTTGCTCTACCCCGGCAATGCGGTACCGCGGCTAAGACCGGCGCAGAAAGGTTCTAGCGCAACTGTGCGAGCACCTTGGCCTTGAACTCTTCTTTCTCCTCCTCTGACATTCCAGCACAGCCTTGTTCCATCAACACCGGAACTATCTTTGATACAAAATCAACTCTCTTTTCTTTGGGGAGACCTGGAAGCATCATCTCGACGCACTTAGGCATCATTTCCATCATCATTTCAGGCATCATTGGCATGTCTACCTTCTTGTCACCTTCCATCATCTTAGGCATCATTTCCATCATCATCTTAGGCATCATCTGCATCATGTTGACGCCCTCCATCATCTTGGGCATCATTTTCTCCATCATCTTCTGCTTATCCTCCGCTGTCATATCGGCAAAGAACTTCTCCATCATCTTCTCCATCATCTCTTGCTTCTCCTCTTTACTCATTGTGCCCATCATAGATTCCATCATTTCTTCCATTGTGCCCATTTTCTTGCCTCCTTCTGTGTTGTATTTTGGGAATGGCGCATAAAAGCAACATAGATCAACGCTTGCTGTCATTCCAGGAGCTTGGCCAAAGCCTGGCGGTCTGCAGCAAACTCAGGCTGGTCCAAAATGGGACAATCCTCGAGGCGGGACTTACCTTTTGCCAGGTCAATGGCAAAGGCAAGGCAGGTCCGTTTGCCACACTTCTGGCAATTGGTCTTGGGTAAGAGCTTCTGCAGCACAAGGCCCATGCCCATTTTTGATTTGCCCGGCTCCATAGACGGCTGGGGCTGCGTTAGCTTGGACACAATTTTGTGGCATATCGCTGGCTCGGGGTATGCGCCCATGTCATAGACTGTATAGCCCATGAACTCCATCGGGTTCTCCTGGTAGCAGCTCCAGACAGCCTTTTCCACCACCTTTGGGTCAAGTCCAGGTGCCTTGGTATCCTTCTCCCCCGGCTGGCACAACAGGTCCACGATAGTCAGTATCTGCTGCCGGAATCTGTCTATGACCTCCAAGGGAATATTGCTCAGGTTTGGAGTCGGAGCCGATGAGCCTACGATTCGATTCCCTTCATCAACCCCGTTTTGCTTCAGTAACAGGAGAGATTCCCCGGGTAAATGCCCGGATGATTCCCTTCCACAGAGCACGATGTAGCGGATATTCGGATTGGCTACAATGTTGCAGATCATCTTTTCCATGCCTACGTTCTCGGTCTGAAGCATGCCGGAAAGGGCTGCGCCAGCATCCAGCCCTGCCATTACCAGCTCCTGCAGGCCTGGTGGAATCTTGAAATCGAAGTCGTCAAGTATGACACACACTGCCACCGGCGAGAAGTCATTGCCCCTGGCATAGCGGCCTTCTTCTGGAGGATATCCGTGTGGTGGCGTTACTTTTAGCATCAGTTTTCACTCCTAGCTATTCTCCATTCTTGGATCTTGTTTTTCCTTGCCTGAGGCCCTGCGCCGAGGCGGCTGCCGGACACGAAATGTTGTCTGCGTTCAGGAGTAACCTTTGCCCCTCTCTGGCTCCCATGAGAACCTGGCAGTAGCGGCGGCCACTGGGTAGCTCAAAGCCATCCAGAGGCAGCAAATCCTCAAAGAACTTCACCGCTATTGGCTCACAGGTCAAGCCCAAGATGTCTCTTAGTGCCATTGCCGAGCCTTTGAGGTCCATCACCATTTCTCCTCACGGATTGAACTCAAACCAGGTACACAAGCAAATACGCCCCCCCTCCTATCAGGACCACCCCAGCAGCCTTTTTGGAGTAATCAGAGAAACTGCTGATTCCTCTGGAATCCAGCACTTTCTGCGCAAAGCCCACAGATATGCCAGCACCCAGTATCAATACCCAGTGCCCCAGAGCATAGGCCAGAAGGAGCGCGCCGCTATAGGCAATCCGGTCCTGGGCAGCAGAAAACGTCAGAATAACCGCCAGCACGGGCGTGGCACAGGGAGTGGCGACTATGCCGAAGAACAACCCCATGAGGAAGGCACCGAGCAATGCCTTTCGTTTCGGTAGGAAGCGCTGTGATATGCCAACGTTGAGTTTGAATACTCCCAGGAGATTCAGCCCCAATATAATGGCCAGCGGCGGCAGAACGTACTTCCAGAAGTCACCGACATCGCCGAAGAGCCTGCCGAAGGCACCTGCTATGGTGCCCAGAATAGTGAAGGTTATGGTAAGACCGAGGGTAAAGGCGAGCGAGTACTGAACAGCCTTTCTCTGCGAGCCTTCGGCATAGCCGCCGACGAAGCCGATTACCAGGGGGATCATCGCCAGAACACAGGGACTGGCGCTGGATATCAAACCTGCCAAGAAGCAAGCTGGAAACGCCAGCCAGGGCTGGTTCTGGACAATATCGGCGATGCTGTTCAGCAGGTCGTCCATGCTAGAGCATACCCATCTTCTCTAACTGGGAGATGATTGCCTCCTTGGGCAACGCCCCTATGTGCCTCGTTTCCTCGTGACCATTACTGTCAAAGATTATCTGGGTGGGAATCATTACAATCTGATGTTGACTGGCAAGGTCCTTCTGCTCATAGACATCAACGATCACCACGTTCAACTTGCCCTCGTACTCTATAGCCAGTTGTTCCAGCATAGGTTTCATGCTTTGACAGGCGCAGGTCTTCCCCACGAACCCGGCCAATGTAGGTATTCCGTTAGTGAGGGCATCTCCAAGCTTGGTTGAAGCTACATCTGGCGCTTCTGTTGTAGGTGGCGTGCCCGTGGTGCTGTCACCATCAGGGCAGGCCGTAGTCATACTCAGCATTACTATCAGGGCCGCTGCCAACGCGAGGCACACATTTCTCTTGGCCATTTCACTTGCCCCTCTCCTTCAGAATTCGGATTAGCCTGGTCGTTGTCTCGTCACGTTTCTCCGTGACTTCCTCAATAGGCTTACCTTTCAGGTCTTCTAGTCCCAGTTCTCGGTCTCCACTAAGGCGGCAGGGCATGCTCCCTCCACTCCACCGCTCAAGGTCACTATCCTGTCCGCCTGGCCCATCATTTCAACCGTGAGCGCTCTTGAGCGCTTGTGGCTTATGTCTATACCCGCCTCTGGCACGGCCAGGCCCGAAGAACCTTGATTCTCATCTTTTGCCCAGTATCCTGCGCGTTCGTGGCTGGCTCTGAGCCTCGCCTCATCCGGTAGTGCCACTTTCTGGGCCACAGCATAACGAATTGCCGCTTTCACGAGCGGCTTCATCGCTCGGCCCTCAGCAACGCATGCCGTCGGCAGGTTCGCCCCCGGCGGCACGTTCCGGACTTGCGGCTTGACGCGGCGCGCGGTGTTCTTCTCCTTCAGCGTGTGGAGATGGGGGCACAGTCCGCCCTCCATACTCTCGAATCTCTCCCAGGATCTCCTCTGTCTCGGGGAGTCGGCCACACTCGTTGCTGTTGGTGTAGATGACCTGACCATCGATCGTCACCTCAAAGATGCCGCCATGCCCCTCTTTCAGATTCGCCTTAATGCCGAACCTGTCCTTGATTGCGGCCGCCAAACTGGAGGCCACAGGAAGGTAGCGTCACTCCATGCAGTAGATGATCTCGATGTCTACCGGTTTCCCTAGGTTGTTGGCACTGCTCACGATGAACCTCCTTCTCCTGTTGATTCTACTCGGCTGTTGTGGTCCTCCGTATCTGCAAGTAGAGGACCACGTCTGCCAGGATTCCCTGCTCCTCTGGCCCTATGGCGTGTCCTCTTTGGCGAGGGCGTTGACAATAAACTGGGTCACCTCTGCCTTGTTGGGCACCCGGCCTGAGCAGACCAGTTCCTCGTTCACCACCAGGCCTGGAGTGGTGAGAATGGGGTATTCCATGATCCTCTTCATGTCCTTGACCTCTTCAACACTGGCGTCAACCCCAAGTTCCTTCACCACTTCCTTCGTCGTCTGCTCCAGTTGGTGACACCTGGCACAGCCAGGCCCGAGAACCTTGATTTTCATTTCTTTCCTCCTTTCGTTTAGTTTACTGATTTACCAACCCAAAGACGTACCCCGAGATGGTAGCCATGACCACCACCAGTGCAGCATAGGTCAGAGTTTTCTTGGTGCCCATAATGCTGCGAATGACCAGCATGTTGGGTAGCGACAGCGCCGGGCCTGCCAACAGGAGTGCCAGTGCTGGCCCGTGGCCCATCCCCAGGTCCATGAAGGCCCTGATAATAGGGACCTCTGTCAGAGTAGCGAAGTACATCAACGAGCCCAGAAAAGAGGCAGTGAAGTTGGCAAGCAGGCTGTTTCCTCCTACATAGTCTGTCACCGCTGACTCGGGAACGGCGATCTTGATGATTCCAGCAGCGAATACGCCGACCAAAAGCCAGGGTGCAATGAGCCTGACGAAATGGAGAGTCTCCTTCATCCACCGAGCCAGCTCGCCTCTGCTGAACCAGCGCCACAAGATGCCTGTCAGGACGGCCATGAGGATGGCGGTGGCAATCCAGATCTTGGAAGCAGCGCAGATCAGGATACCCACTAGAGTGGCAAAGAAGATGCCCTGCTGCCGCAGGCTCTTGCCCTCCGGATCGGCGGCCAGTAGTGCAAAGGCCTGAGCGTCCGTTTGCGCCTCCTCTTTTCGGTAGACAAAAGCCATGATGAGGCCGATGCCGGCGGCGAACACTATGGCCCCGATGGCACGGGCAGCCCCCAGGTCGTAGCCCAGAAGCTTGGCCGAATAGACGATGGCCAAGACATTGATGGCCGGCCCGGAGTACAGGAAGGCGACAGCCGGTCCCAGCCCGGCGCCCCTTTTGTAGATGCCGCCGAAGAGCGGCAGCACGGTGCATGAGCATACCGCTAGAATGGTCCCAGATACCGAGGCCACGCTGTACGACAGCAGCTTCTTTGCCTGGGGGCCGAAGTATTTGAGCACTGCCGCCTGGGAGATGAATACGGCAATGGCCCCGGCGATGAAAAAGGCAGGCACCAGGCAGGTGAGCACATGTCCCGACAGGTACTCGGCCAAAGCATCAACCCCGCCTTGCAGGTAGTCAATAAAGGCGTCCATAATTTACAGCCTTGTTGCTTAAATGCGCACTAACGCATATAAGCGGAGAAAAAAAGAGAATGCCTATTTCACCACTCTTGCGGCACAGCCAGGACCAACCCGCTCCGCTTTCTCAAGACGCTTCCTGTCAAGCGCCACGGCCTGGTTGCCTTCCAGCCCCTTCCTTACCGCCTCGACCAGGTCGGAGAAGTATTCCTTCGTCGCTTCCTGATCTATTGAGTATAGCGACCAGAGGCCGTCTTTCCTCAGCTTGAGCAAGCCGGCATCGTAGAGGGCGCTCAAGTTGCGGGAAGCCCTGGTCTGCGAGATTTCCAGCGCCTGCATCACCTCGCAGACACAGCACTCCCTCTCCAGGAGCAGGTTCAGGATCCTGAGCCTGGTCTCGTCCGACAGGGCCTTGAAGGCTTTCACCAATTCACGCATAATCACTCTGTCACTTATATGCGCATATTCGCTTATATAGTACCATGCCTCAGCAGTATTGTCAACCGGGGTTCAAGCAGGGTGGTTGACTGTCACCCTGACAGACAAGGTTACGAAACATCGCCCAAGCCGTACTCGCGGCTTGTCCTTTAGGGGCGGACGTCTCTGTCCGCCCTCTCTCAGGGGCGACACGGAGTTCGCCCCCTACTTTAGGTGCCTGTCAGGTCCCTGACCTGACGGGGCCGTCGGAGGCCGATCGAGTGTGTCTGTCGTGGGGCGCTAGGACGGACAAAAGAGGTAAATGAGTATGGGCGGTTTCTGTGGCGATCCTGGCTGTTGGGAAAACCGGGTCAGTCGCCTCAGGCGACTGACACCCACCAACTCCCAAGCATAGCGCAGGTCTCCACAGGCGACTCTACCGAGCGACTCGCCTGTGGCGAGAGCTCTGTCCCCTGCGAGCGAGGGCGGGTGATCGAAGATCGGCCTCTGGCGGGCAGAGCACCCGCCCTATGGCGAAGACGGGCAATCGCTGATTTCGGGTGGGGACTCAGGCGGGTACCTCTATTCTCTTTGGCCTCTCCTCATCGCCAGGATCACTTTGATTCCTCGCAGGTTTATGCCTTCCTTCCCCAGCATAACTATCTCTCTTATGAGTTCAATGTCCATGTCTGAGTAGAGGCGCTGACCTGCCTCAGTCCTGGCGGGTTTGAGAAGCCCAAATTGCTCGAACCTCCTGATGCGATAGGCACGTACCGTGGTCAGCCTCACCGTGACTGACATGGTGTACTTTGCGAAATTCCTCTCCTCAGGGCCTATCATTGCTTCTCCCTATTGCCAGCTCTGCCCTGGATGCTGTCTCGTCCTCCGTTTGGCCTGTGGTCTGCTGTCCACAGCCACCGCAAACCTCAACATTGGTTATAGCATACCCTGGAATAGTTGGCAAGGTTAGTGGCGGATGGAGTGAACGAAGTTCATATATGCCGCACATGCTAGTTAACCAAACCAATGAAAAGACTTGACATGAACCGTATTAACCGTTATAATATATTGGTGAAAATGTGGTGCACAATATCGAATCGGACCGAAGGAGTTGAGCCATGACGGAAGAGACTGAGGGTGTCTATGTGATGCGGGTAGCTTCGATGCTTTCAGGAATGCATCCGCAGACCTTGCGCAAGTACGAGCGGGCGGGTTTGGTGACGCCGTCTCGGAGCAACATGCTGCGGATGTACTCCGATGAGGACATCGCTCGCCTGAAGATGATCAAGCATCTGGTCGATGAATTTGGGCTGAACGTGGCTGGCGTCGAACTGGCCCTCAAAATGCGGGCCAGTGTCCTGAATATGAGGAGGGAACTCGCCCTGGCAGGCCTCAGTGGCGAACTGGAGGCGCGGCTGAAGGGGCTTCTCGGTGAGATGCTGGAGATGCTGGGTATCGAGTGATGGCAGGAAGAGGAGAATAAGCAGTAATAGCTGCATAGAAGAGTCACCGTAAGGAGGTAATACAAAATGGCGAAGGTAATAGGAATTGATTTAGGTACAACCAACTCGTGTATGGCGGTCATGGAGGCAGGAGAGCCCAGAGTGATTGAAAACACTGAAGGCGGGCGGACCACGCCTTCGGTAGTGGCAGTCAGTGCCAAGACCGGGGAGCGGTATGTGGGGCAGATGGCCAAGCGCCAGGCAGTAACCAACCCGGATAACACCATCTTCTCCATCAAACGTCTCATGGGGCGTAAGTATGAGGACTCGGAGGTACAGCGGGACATAAAGCTCTTGCCCTACAAGATAGTGAAGGCGGCCAATGCGGATGCGCATGTCCAGATGGGCAGCAAGACCTACGCACCGCCCGAGATATCGGCCATGGTTTTACAGAAGATGAAGCAGGATGCCGAAGCCAAGGTGGGGGGAAAGATCACCGAGGCTGTCATCACTGTTCCGGCATACTTCAATGACTCCCAGCGCCAGGCCACCAAGGATGCGGGCAAGATTGCCGGGCTGGAGGTGCTCAGGATTATCAACGAACCTACGGCAGCCGCGCTAGCTTATGGACTGGACAAGAAGGGTGATATGACCATCGCTGTCTACGACCTCGGTGGGGGCACCTTCGACATCTCTATCCTGCACATAGGGGAAGGGGTGTTTGAAGTCAAGTCTACTAACGGCGATACCCACCTGGGCGGGGATGACTTCGACCAGAGGGTCATCGACTGGCTGGCGGCGGAGTTCAAGAGAGATCAAGGAATAGACCTGAAGCAGGACAGGATGGCGCTGCAACGCCTCAAGGAGGCGGCGGAAAAGGCCAAGTGCGAGCTCTCCACAGTAATGCAGACCGAGGTAAACCTGCCCTTTATTACCGCTGGCGCCGACGGCCCCAAGCACCTCAACATCACCCTGACGCGGGCTAAGCTGGAGCAACTGGTGACCGAGCTGATAGAGAAGACTGAGGAGCCCTGCCGCAAGGCCCTGGCTGACGCCGGACTAAAGACTGGCGACGTTGATGAGGTGATCCTGGTAGGTGGCCAGACCCGCATGCCTGCTGTGGTGGAAAAGGTAAAGAAGGTCTTCGGCAAGGAGCCTCACAAGGGGGTAAACCCCGATGAGGTGGTGGCCATGGGCGCTGGAATCCAGGCTGGGGTGCTCAAGGGAGAGGTCAAGGATGTACTGCTTCTGGATGTGACCCCCCTTACCCTGGGAATCGAGACTCTTGGCGGGGTGATGACAACACTCATTCCACGCAATACCACCATTCCCAGCTCCAAGAGCGAGGTATTCAGTACGGCAGCGGATAACCAGCCCGGTGTAGAAGTGCATGTACTTCAGGGCGAGCGTCCTATGGCAGGGGAGAACAAGACTATCGGACGTTTTATGCTGGACGGTATTCTGCCTGCACCCAGGGGGATGCCCCAGATTGAAGTCACCTTCGATATCGATGCCAATGGCATTCTGAACGTCTCAGCGCGAGACAAAGGCACCGGACGGGAGCAGAAGATCACCATCACTGCTTCATCCGGGCTGTCGAAGGAAGAAGTGGACCGCATGGTGCGAGAGGCTGAGCTGCATGCTGAGGAAGACCGCCAGAAGCGGGAGGAGGCGGAAACCAGGAACATCGCCGACACCATGGCCTACAATGCTGAGAAGACTATGCGGGAGCAAGGTGACAAGATACCTCCCGACCTTCGATCCGAGGTCGAGGGCAAGATAGCCCAAGTGCGCTCGGCACTCCAAGGTAGCGATACGCAGCAGATAAAGCGGTCACTGGAGGAACTCCAGGCATCGCTCCAAAAGGTGGGCACCGCTGTTTACAGCCAAGCCGGTGCCGGGCAGGCTGGGCCCTCTGGTGAAGGACAGCCGGGTGGGCCATCGCCCGATGGCACCGTCGAGGGTGAGTTTAGAGAGCTATAACAAAGTACATTCGGGGTACAGAGACATCTGCCCCTACATGAGGCTTTTTGGGCGGGGGACCAGCTCGCCTCTGGCGAGGGCTCTGTCCCCTACCAAGCGGGGCGGGTGACGGAGCACCCGCCCTATGATAAGGGAGGCAATCGCTGACTTGGGGCACCTCGTAGGCCTTGACAAGCGGTGATAAATCCTATGTAATGTAGACGTTAGGAGTGGTCTAGTAACCTCAGGAACAGGAAGTTGATCCTGGGTTTGCGATCGCCTGTTGAGCCATCGGAAAGCGCGACGGCAGGATAGAGGGGAGAACAGGTACGGAACGAGATGCCCCTTTTTGCCACAGTGCCGAACACTGGAACAGGAGCCAGGAAAGCATGGGTGAGGAAGCCAGCGTCCTGATCGTGGTAGAAGATGAGCAGCTTTGCCAGTCCCTTGGCGAGTTGCTTGAGGCAAAGGGTGGCTACCGGGTGGAGAAGGCCAGGACGGGTGGAGAAGCGGAAGCCAAAGCCAAGGGGAGATTCTTCCACGTGGCGCTGCTAGACGTGCAACTTCCTGACGTGGAAGGCGTCGAGCTGCTGCGAAGACTCAAAGAGATTCATCCTGCCACAAAAGGTATCATTCTCGGTAGCAACGTCACCGCACAGGTCATCATGAAGGCGGTGCAGGAAGGAGCTTTTGCTTGTCTTGCCAAACCGCCAAACCTGGATGAATTGCTGCAGACCACCCAAAAAGCTCTGGAGAAGCAGCAACTCGAGTTGGAGGAGCAGGACAGGGAGAGGGTGAAGTTGATCTCCGCCATAGCCCATGAGCTTAGAAGCCCGCTTACGTCCATACTATTGTCAGTCAATCTGCTGGCTGACGAAATTCCCCAGGACTCACAGGAGACCCTTTCCATGCTGGCAGATAACATTGCCCATAGCGCCCGAAGGATAGATAGCTGGGTTCAAGACCTGCTGGACCTGGCGAAGCTACGAGCGGGGGACTACCAGCTACAACTGGGTGTCGCAGACCCCGGTCCTGTGCTGCAAAAGGCAGTGGCTACGGTGCACCCCAGCATCCAGAGCAATGGACAGTCTCTCAGCCTGGAAGTAGTTGAACCCCTTCCCTTAGCCCAGATCGACGAGTATCGGGTGGAGCAGATAGTGACCGAACTGCTGGCCATTGCCATCAAGTTTACTCCTTCAGGGGGTAGAATTGTCCTGCGGGCCAGGAAACAGGAAGCCGGTCTGCTGGTCGAGATTCAGGACAGCGCTCCAGCCATTCCCCAGGAGGTACTGAAGCCTTTATCCTATCCCTATCATCGTATTGAGACAGACAAGCGACAGCTCGCCAGGCTAGGCTTGGGGCTGGCCCTCTCCAGGCATCTGATAGCCCTTCATGGCGGCAAGATGTGGGTAGATAGTAATACACAGCAAGGCAACGTTTTCGGCTTCACCCTACCCCCGGTGGAGGCTCCATTGAGCCAAAAGCAATAGGGGAAGAGGAGGAAAGGCTTCCGATTTCATTATTTGGCCGCCTTTTTGGGTAATCATAGGGATTACCAAAAGTGATGCCATCGTATATAATGTGCAGAGCAATATACTTGATGTGGAGATGAGAAAGTGAAAGTCCTGGTAATCGAGGATAATCCCGAGATCGTACAGTCCGTGGGTTTATGCTTTGAGCTGAGGTGGCCCGGGGCGGAATTGATCTCTGCGTCGGAGGGTGAGAAAGGGCTGGAGCTAGCGGGGTCAGAGTTCCCTGACATTGTCATCCTGGACCTTGGGTTGCCCGATATGGAGGGGCTTGATGTACTCCAGCAGATCCGCAGCTTCTCCAACGTGCCGCTAATCATCCTCACCGTAAGGGGTGAGGAGATCGACAAAGTGAAGGGACTGGAGATGGGTGCTGATGACTATATTGTCAAGCCTTTCGCCCTGGCCGAGTTTCTGGCTCGAGTCAAAGCGGTGGTTCGCCGCACCCAAATGTTTGAACCGCAGCCTGGTGAGAAGGCCTTCATCAGGGGGAAGCTGAGGGTTGACTTTGATGCCCATGAAGTCAGTGTTGGGAATAAACCGGTAAAGCTGACTCCCAGTGAATATAATTTGCTGTGCCAGCTGGTAAGGAATGAAGGCAGGGTACAGTCTAACCAAATGCTCCTGGAAAGGGTATGGGGCTCGGAGTACACGGCGGAAACTGAGTACATCAAGGTATATATCCAGCGCCTGAGGGACAAACTGGAGGAAGACCCCCGGAACCCCAGGATGATTCTCAGTGAACGTGGGGTAGGCTACAAGTTCGTCGGCCGGGACTAGTGTCTTACAAATTCTAAATTCAAACTGCGAAGTTCAAAATTATCTTTGAATTCTCCTTTTTTTGCGTTTTGAATTTTCATCTTCGGTCATTTGAATTTGTTTAGAGTTTAGAAATTAGTATTTAGAGTTTTCCTGTATCCTCCCCATCGATTGTTACCAAATTTTTACTTTCTTTTACCCAATATTTACCCACCGTCTACCCCGCTATTTACTTTATTGACTCGGATTTTGACCCTGGGGTGGTAAGCTGGTTATCAGAAAGCGAAAAAGGTCGAAAGGAAAAAACAAAACTAGAAAGGAGACAGAAGAATGGGAAAGATGGAGAAACTCACCAACAGTATCAAAAATCAAACCAGAAAGGAGGTGAAAGGAATGAAGAAGGTACTTATCAGTTTAGCCTTAGCGATGGTCCTGGTAATGGCCATGGCGGTTCCGGTTATGGCAGCGGCGTCGGAGGAGTCAGAGACCGCATCGGTGACCGTCGTCGCCTACATAAGCTCCACCATAACCGATGCTGGGGCTGCGGGCATGAACTTCGGCAGTCTGAATCCTGGTACCAGTGATAATCCGGAGCTGGCCCAGAATGGCGCTGGCGCAATCAACATCAGCGTTGGTGCGGAGACCAATTTGGTCTGCAAGATCGGGACCAAGGGCACCAAGGACTTTGAGATTGTGGTGACGACCGGGACGGCTACCAACGTCGCCCCCAGTGCGACAGTGCTCACTGCCTCCGGCGACACCTTCACGACCGATGGTGTGGCTGTTGGCGACACGGTCTACAATGAGACTGACGGCAGCTCGGGTACAGTCTTGACCGTTGACTCGGAGACCCAGCTCACCTTGTCGGCTGCTCTGATTGGTGGCACGGCCAATACCTTCACGAGCGGTGACACGTATCGTGTCGTCGATGACTCCTTTGCCCTCGGCAGTGCCAAGTGGGACTTAGACAGTACCGTCATTGCAGCCATTGCCATGACAACTTCTTATGCTCAGATAGGCACCGACACAACTCCTGGCGCTGCGAGATCCCAGGAGGTGTGGCACTGGATCAGTGTCCCCAATGGTCAGAAGGCTGGAGCCTACAGCACCACCTTCTACTACAAGGCAGATCAGACGCTATAAAAGTGCTTGATTGGGGGAGCCTTCGGGCTCCCCCAATTGCTTGTAGCGGTGTCACCCTGAGCGGAGCGAAGGGTCTGAGGTCTCTGAGATTCTTCGGTCCGCCTAAGGCGACCTCAGAATGACAAAGAAAATCTAGAGGATAGCAACCCAGAAATAAGAACCGGGGAAAAGAGAGAAGAATGAAGAAGGTAGTCGCCGGCTTAACACTGATAGCAGCCCTGCTGCTGGTGATGGCGATGCCATCCCCAGCCATGGCAGTGGAGGACAGCCTCGGGGCGGAGGTGACCATTGGCGCCATAATAAACTTCACCGTAGAAGACAACGGACAGGCTGGCCTGAAATTTGGTTCCTTGATTCCTGGCAGCAGTGATAATCCGGAGTTGGCCCAGAATGGCAGTGGTGCAGTTACGCTGTCGCTCGGTGCCGAGACCAATGTAAACTGCAACGTCAGCACCAAAGCCAGTGATTTTGCCAGCGGTTCTGACACCATTCCCATCGGCAATGCCACCTGGGACACTGATAATAGTGTTAGTGGCGCTACTGCCATGACGGATGACTATGCCCAAATCACCACATTATCTGCCGGCAACTGGCAAGATGTCTGGCATTGGCTCAGCGTCCCGGGGAATCAGGCACCTGGCATTTACACCACTGACTTCTACTACCAGGCACTGGAGGCGACGTCATAAGGTGGGAGTGGGGTTGAATGACAAAGAGAAGTATAGCTGTAGCACTAGCCCTTTTGTTGGCGGCACTAGCCTTCCCCCTGGCGCCATCCCCGGTGATGGCTAACCCCGGCAGCCAGCCCTGGTATCTCACCGATTTCACCTCAGGGGCTGACTACCTTATGGATAGGGGCTCGGGAAATGGCGGGGCTGAAGTGACAATCACGACGACCACGCCAATAGTTTGGGTAGCTTCGCTGAGCGGCACAGATGAGGCATCCAACATCGTTCTCGATATGAGCGGCGACTGGTCGGTGACGCTCAGTGCCAAAGGTAACAAGGCAAATGCGACAGTGCATATTGGCACCCTTTCCGGTGGTTCTTTCACCTCAAAAGGGTCAACTACCCAAGCCCTAACGGCCAATTTGCAATCGTGGGGTTTTACCGTAACTACCACTGACCATAGCATCGCTGCTGGCGATTACCTGGCGGCGCAGATATCCGCAACTGGTGCGGATGCGGTTATTGATGTCCTTGGCGCTACAAATTCGGACTCCTATATCATCTCCCCCACGGCAGCCCCCGACTACCCGGGGACAGTGACTATCTCCTTCACCGTTACCGACTATGGCTCAGCGGGGATAAATTTTGGCAGCCTGGATCCCAACACCTCCGACAATGCCGAGACCGATCAGGGTGCTACCTTCGACACCGGGTCGCACACTGGCGCAGACTCCTCCACCGTCCTGATTGACAGCAGCGCCACCTTCCAGACCGATGGTGTGGCCCCGGGGATGACGGTGGTCAACACCACTGATGGCAGCTCGGGTACGGTGTCCACGGTGGACAGCGAAACCCAGTTGACCCTGGCCAGTGCTCTGACTGGTGGCTCCGATAATACCTTCCAGTCGGGTGACTCCTATATTATCCAGTCGGGTGCGGTAAAGCTCACCGTTGGTGCCGAGACCAATGTCAACTGCAGCATTCAGATCAAAGGCGATGCTCTGGCCATAACCATCGCCAGCGGGACGGCTGACTCAGGCTCCTCGTCGACGACCCTGGTGGACGCCGACGGGGACTTCGTTACCAATGGTGTACAGGTGGACGACATCGTCATCAACGCGACCGATAGCAGCACTGCTACCATCACGGCGGTGGCCGCCACCCAGCTGACCTTCAGCGGTGGTCTGAGTGGTGGCAGTGACAATACCTTCCAAACGGGTGATGCCTATTCGGTCAGAGAGGCAAGTCCTGCCTATACTATTGACATTGGCAATGCCAAGTGGGACACTGATAGCGATGTTACTGGGGCTACGGCGATGACGGGCACCTATGCTCAGATAACGACATCAACCGCCGGCTCCCTAACGGAGCAAGCTGTCTGGCACTGGCTTACTGTTCCTAGCGGTCAGGTGGCCGGAGACTACACCGGCATGTTCTACTACCAAGCAATACAGCAGTAAGGCCAAGGAGGGGGAAATAAGATAATGAAATTGATAAGGGTCGGGCTACCAATTCTAATCTTCACTCTGCTGTTGGCTTCGCCAGCGGTGGCTTTGGCTCAAGAGGAGCCCGCCAAGTATAACTTCGCCACAGCTCAGGGGGCCAGCAACTTACAGGTTATACCGGGCACCGAAACAAAGGGGGTGATTTACTTCTACAACATTGATGGCAACCGAATCACCCACATCAGCCTGGAGGTAGTCGAAGCCCCAGACAACTGGGAGGTGGAGATCGATCCGCCATTACACGATATAGAGGTTTCCTTTGGTGGTGACATAATAACGGTAACCGAGAACCTTCATGCTGAGCCAACCGAGCTATCCTCTGAAGAGATAGAGGATGTCCCTGAGGGTATGGTATCCCTCGCCATACCTAATCGAGGCTATGCCCTGGCCCAGCCGGCCTATATCATTGTACGCGTGCCCGAATCTGAGGACGTAGGCGTTACGGGGGCCATAAAGATCAATGCGGTGGCTGAGTGGCTGGGACAGACGGGAGCGGCAGCCATCGGTCAGACTCGAGATTTTGATTTCAGTGTCAGGACTGTGTATGAGATTACCGAGGAGCAAATCATCACGCCAGGTGAGGGTTTTGATACAGGCAAATGGCTCCCGTGGATAATACTGGGGGTAGTTGCTATCGTGGCAATAGCTTCGATATCCGCCCTCGCCCTCAGGAGGAGAGAAGGATAATGCAGTATAGTCCCCCCTTGGCGGGCAATAGGGCCTGTCATTGCGAGGTCGCCAAGGCGACCGAAGCAATCTCGGAGAGGGGCAGCGATACGCAATGACACATGGAGAATTTGGTTACAATGATGAAAAGGCTTGTACTGGCTCTAACAATAGCGTGTTTGCTAACCCTGCTGCCCTTCAAGGTAGCCGTGGCAGACGAGTCATCCGTGGAAGGCGAAGCTATTGTGCTGCTTGGCTTAACGGTGGAAGCTCCTCTGTCCGTTACAGGCTCAATAAGCAATGAAGCGCAGGCCACCGGTAGCCATGGAGAAGCCATCCCTATTACCGGAGACAGCCTGAGCCTCCAAGTATCTGAGGGGAAAGCCAGGTTAACCCTCCCCATAGCTCTGAGTGAGGGGCAGACTCTAACCTCCTTCACCGACCCGGTTAGCGGCATGGAACTGTCGGGAAATGAGCTCACCATCCCTATTAAAGACTCTAGTGGCAACGAGGTGATGAGCATCGTCTTTGAAATAGAACAGGTCAAGGGGGATGGTGACACCACCGAGGTAGTGGCAAAGAAAGTGACGCTGAAGTCAACGGAACTCGGTGTCGACCTCTCGCAAGATGACGACAAAGCAGGCCAGGTTTCAGCTTCCTTTGAGGTTGACCTCAAGTCCCTCCCACCGGATGCCTCCATCAACATATCTATCAGTCAAGACCCCGATGAGGATGTCCTGACGAGTTTCGAGCTGGTTGCCATGGGCGATGGAAATGTGGTGGCTGACATTGCCTGCACCCTCTCCGTAGAGAAGACTAACCTGGAGAATGGGATCGACCTTGGCGAGGCTATTATTATCATGAAGGTGGGGCGAGCTTGGGTGGAAAGATATGGCGTAGATAACGTCCAGATCATGCGCTACAGCGAAGAGGGGGAATGCCAGGTCTTGCGTACCACCTTTATGGGATATGAGGGTGAGCAGGCTCTTTTCCAGGCTGCTTCCCCTGGTGGCTTATCTGTCTTTGGGTTAGCAGCCTTAATCCCGTTGTCCCCGGCTTCCGCTATCTGGATACCTATTGTCGGTGGTATTGGTGGTGGCAGCAGTATAAGTGCATTCTTGGTCTTTTTTGTCCTTCGAAGGCGGAGAGCCAGGGAGGCAGCCCTGAGAAGGAGGTGGCCCACCGGAATGAGGCCCGAGGACTGGGAAGCAAGATAGGGCAGTGAAGCGAAAATTTTCAGCCATTGAAGAAATCGAGGCACAGCTTACCCTGGCGGATAAAATCTCCCGACTGATTATCCACACTTCCAGTGTCGAGGAGGTTGCCCGGGGGACAGTAATTGAGCTAGCCGGGTTAATGCCCATTGACTGGGCAATCCTGGCACTGGTAGATGTGCCGGCAGGGAAGGCAATTCCTATACCCTTGGTTGGCGATATCAGTTTGGGGGAAGAGGATGCCATCCCCCTCCCTGCGACCCCCTTCGCCTGGGTGGCTGACAAGAAACAAGCCTTGTTTGAGCCTGACCTGAGAAGGGAGAAGCGTTTCCCTCTGGCTATCCTGGGAGAAGAGGTAAGAACGCTGGTTCACATGCCCTTGTTTTACCAGGGAGAGGTCTTTGGCGTCCTTACCACCGGCAGTCATCAGCCCGATGTCTATGGTGACTCGCAACTGAGGCTATTGAGGCATGCCGTTGCCCATCTGGCAATCTCGCTAAAGAGCGCCCTGCTCCTGGAGCAGAACCTAAGAACAGAAGCCTCATTAACCGACTTAAACGAGCTTTTGAGTGTTATTACCTCTAGTCCGGAGCTGCCTGAGGTCTTCCCCCAATTTGCCCGCAGGCTGAGAAAAGTTGTTCCCTTCGACCGCCTGTCCCTGGCTCATATAGAGGGGAATGCCCTGCGAATTTTGGCCGTGTTTGATGAAAAGGATAGCTACCCCAAGGTGGATGAAGTCTGTCTGGTGAGTGACTCGGCTATCCCCTGGATGCAAGAATATGGGGAGATAAATGTAGAGGAGGATTTTGACGCCGAGAGGCGATTCCCTATCGATGAGCTTCATCTCCAGGAGGGGTTTAGGGGGGAAATAAGAGTGCCACTCTTTTCCCACGGTAAGCTATTTGCCAGCCTCCACCTGGCAAGCCTTGAGCCCTATCGCCTTAAGGAAGAACCTGCTTTCTTAAGCCAACTAGCCCATCATCTAGCCACCCCGGTGGAAAGCTATGTCCTCTACTGCCATGAAAAACAGCGGCTTGATTGGCTTGCTGCCTTAGCCCACCATTTAGGGACTCCCCTCACACCGCTTGTCGCCTCCAGTGAGCTTCTGGCTGAGGACCTTCAGCAGGGGGGTAAACGCGCCCATGCTGAGCTGGCCCAAAACATCCTCAATGCTGCCCAAGGTCTGAAGAGAAACCTCAAGCTGTTTCGGGACTTGAGTGAAGTAGAATCACCCAGTTTGTCACTGAGCTTGGAGACTATTGACCCTAAGCCTATTCTAAGCCAGGCCGTCGAAGAGGCATTTGCAGGAGCGGAAGCCAAGTCTCAGTCCCTTGCTTTGGAATTGCCTGAGACCTTGCCCCAGGTCTTTGCTGATCCCTCAAGAGTAAAGCAGGTACTGCGTATCTTCCTTGTCAACTCCATCAAGGCCTCTCCAGAAAAGGGCAGAATTCAGTTGCGGGCAAAGGCTGAAGAGAGGGAATTAGTTATTGAGGTAGTTGATGCAGGACCACATTTCTCTGCTGAAGAAAGGGAGAGACTGCTTCAGCCCTATCGCCTGTCTGAAGCCGACCGGAGAGCCTTCCCTGAATTGACACTCAATCTGGCCATCGCCCGCCGACTGATAGAGCTCCACGGTGGCAGATTTTGGTTGGACAGGAAGCCCAAGAAAGGGAACACATTTGGCTTCTGCCTGCCGGTGGCGCTGAATTCTTCTAGCTAGTCTTTTGTTGTTCCAGTCCTGACACTGAAATCAAAGTCGCGGGTTTGGCGGATGGACGCTGCCCCCGTTTGCCCCAGCCAACTAGCCACCGCAGTAATCTTTATATCGCCCTCAGTGCCTGGTTCCTCAGCTTCTGGCACGCGGATGATGATGGTGGACACCTTGGCTAAGGCATAGCCTCGATCGGGCACGGTGAGGCATACCATACCCTCAGGGACATCCTCTATTGGTTCAGGTGATAGTTGGGTTGGCTCGGCATGAAGGTTCTCGGCGACAGTTATTGTGTGCCCACCAGATTCGACCTCCACATTGTGTAATGGCGGGTCGATCTCCACCTCCCAGTTACTTGGGGCTTGCGCTACTTCCAGGGTAATGTGGGTGGTTCGGTTGCCATCAACATTGTAGAAGAGAATCACCCCCTTCACTTCTCCACCGGGAATAACCTGAAGGCTGGAAGCCCCCGAGGCAGAGGCGAAGTTGTACCTGGCCGGCTCATCAGCTATCTGGTCGGCAGTCTGGTTCGCCGGAAGTTCGGGCTCATCCAACGCAATGGCAGGGTGCATGCTGCCACTGAGTACGGTGTTGGACTGCCAGCCAGGGGCGAGAACCGAAAATGCGGCAAGTATTGCTAACAGTGCCCCCAGCAGCACCAGGTGGCCTGTCCACTTCATCAACGTCCTCATCATTTTGCCGGGCTCCGCCTTTTCTTTTTCGTGTGCCTTTATATTACAGGGGCCAGCCAACATTGAGGTCAAAAGAGGGTCGATAATTGCTACAAAGATGTCAAAAAAGGATCGGGAATCCTAACAATCGAGTCACAACTGCTGCCATTACCTGATCTAGTGCTTGGTTGCATAAGTTCGCGCAATTATTCATGTCATTCCCGCGCAGGCTCGTAGACTCGGTCAATAGAGTCGCCTCTGGCGACCTAGGGAGAGGGGAATCCAGGGACGTCTGTGGGCTATCCAGCATGGATTCCTGCTTCCGCAGGAATGACAACCTTAGGTGCCTGTCAGTCGCCTCCGGCGACTGACCTGACGGGGCCGTCGGAGGCCGATCGGGTGTGTCTGTCGTCGGGTGCCAGGACAGACAAAAGAGACAAACTGGCATGGGCAGTTTCTCTGGCGGTTCTGACTATTCGGAAAACCGGGTCAGGTCAGGGACCTGACACCCACGAGGAAGTGATTCCTTCACACCTCAAGAACGAGTTTTTGGCATAAAGGATACTTGCATTGTTGAGGCCTCTTTGTTATACTTGAACTAGTACAAATGCCACAAGGGGCAGAGAACATGATACAGGTGCACCTTAGCCAGGTTGCTCACGTTCCGCTGTATAAACAGATAGTCGAACAGGTAAAGCAACTCATAGCCACCGACCAGCTTCAGCCAGGTGAACACTTACCGACGGTTAGGCAACTGGCCCGTTCCCTGGGCATCAGCCCGGGCACGGTGGTTAGGGCTTATCTCGAACTGGAGCAGGAACAGATAGTAGTGTCGCGGCGCGGCGGAGGCACAGTGGTATCGGCTAGCACTGATGATCCCCGACTGTCAATGCTGCGTCAGAGGCGCCTTTCAAATATGGTCAGCAGCAATATTCTGGAAGCTCTGAGTCTGGGTTACAGCCCGGAGGAACTCGAGGCGGCCTTCTCTCTACACCTGGCTCGTTGGCGCGAGGAACGGAAGGGCAGACCGGAGACCCTGGAGAGTCGAGGCAGCGATATTGATACCCGAAATACCATCGTCATTGTTGGCAGCCACGATCTAGCGCTCAACCTCCTGGTAAGTCAGCTTAAGCATAGAAACCCTGAAATCAACATTGAGGTCACCCATGCCGGCAGCCTTGGTGGCCTTATTGCCCTCCAGGAGGAAAGGGCTGACCTGGCCGGTATCCATCTGCTGGATGAGGAAACAGGCGAGTACAACTATCCCTATGTGAAACACATCCTGCCGGGCCGGGAGATGGCTATTGTGCACCTGGCCTATCGGATCCAGGGCCTCATGTTTGACCGGAGTAATCCCAAGCAAATCAAGGGACTGGAAGACCTGAGGCGTCCCGAAGTCACCATTCTTAACCGGCAGAAGGGGTCCGGGACCCGCGTGCTGCTGGACCTCAAGCTGCGGCAACACGGCATCATGCCCTCGGAGGTAAAGGGCTACGAACGCGAGCTGGATACGCACTTTGCGGTGGCCACCGGCATCGCTCGGGGTGAGGCAGATGTCGGATTGGGCATTGAGGCGGCTGCTCATACCTGTGATCTTGGCTTTCTGCCCTTACTCAGGGAAAGGTATGACCTGATAATCCCCATAGCAAATTACAGGAGCAGGCTACTGTCGCCCCTTCTGGAGACTATTGGCAGCGAAGATTTCATAAAGGTAGTGGCCAGCGCTGGGGGCTATGATACCTCCCAAACAGGGGCGACGACTTTTTGCAGATATGACAATTGAACTCTCTGAGCCACCTCTCCTAGTGGTGTTTGGCGAGAACATGGAGGCCAAATCTTGAGAAAGGCGACTTGTTACGTATCGGTTTGGGTGGCTCTGGTGAGCTTGCTGGTTATGGCTATCGGCTGCGGTGGTCAGGGGGCTGAAGGCGCAGGGCTACTGCAGCCAAAGGGTAGGCTTCGCCTAGCAACGACCACCAGCCTTTATGATACCGGCCTGTGGGGGTATCTGGAGCCAATCTTTGAAGAAAAGTATGGTGTCGAGCTAGACGTATTGTATGCTGGCACCGGCATAGCCCTGGAATACGGCAGGGGAGGAGATGTGGATGTCATCACCATTCATTCCAAGACCCGTGAGCAGCAGTTCGTCGCTGAAGGATATGGTGTCGAGCGGGTTCCCTTCGCTTACAACTACTTTCTCATTGTGGGACCGGAAGACGATCCAGCCGGTATTAAGGGGATGACACCCGAAGACGCGTTCAAGAAGCTTGCCGAGACCGGCACTGCATCTTTTGTATCTCGCGGCGATGATTCGGGAACCCACGGCAAGGAAAAGGCCATATGGAAAAGCGCCGGGTATGATGACTACGAGGCAATCAGCAACGCGGGGGCATGGTACATAGAGGCAGGGAGTGGCATGGGGCCAACCCTGCTCATGGCCAGCGAAAAGCAAGGCTATACCCTGAGCGACATGGGGACTTTCCTTTCTTACCAGGGCAAGATAGACCTGGTGCCCATTGTGGACCAGGGTAGTATCCTGCTCAACGTCTACTCAGCAATCGCCTGTAAACAAAGCAAGAGCCTGGACATGGCAACCAACCTGGTGAACTTCCTTGTGTTGCCCGAGATACAGGAGCTTATTGGCAACTACGGCACCTCGCAGTATGACGTGCGCCTGTTTACCCCTTGTGCCGGGGCCGAACCTCAATCGTAGTAGCATCTGAGGTACAAGGTACATTGACTGAGCTTTGGGACGCAATAGTTGAGGCGGTACGCCTCATAGTATCGCTTGACCCCGAGGTCATGGAGATAGCCAGGAGGTCGCTGGCGATATCCGCCACCTCCTGCACTATCGCCATCTTGATCTGTCTGCCGCTGGGCAGCTTGATACACTTCCGGCGTTTCCCGGGCAAGAAGCTGCTCATAAGTGTAATACAAACCTTATTCAGTTTGCCTACCGTCACCGTCGGCATCATCGTCTTTGTGCTTTTCCGCCGCGTCGGGCCACTGGGAGAACTTGGCCTGCTGCATACCCCGGTGGTAATGGTAATAGGACAGGCGATGTTGATTACACCGGTGATGTTGGGGCTCATCATTTCCGCCCTGAGTGGTGTAGATAGGGCGGTATCAGAAACCGCCACCTCCCTAGGCGCCAGCAGGTTTCAGATGATGGTGGTCACCGTAAGGGAGGCGAGATACGCCATAATGACGGCAGTGATAATGGGGTTTGGCCGGGCAATCTCCGAGGTGGGGTTGTCCATGATGATCGGTGGCAATATCGCCGGATTTACCAGGACCATCACTACCGCAATGTTACTGGAGACATCGAGGGGTGACATTGAGCTGGCAATGGCCTTGGGAATAATCCTGATCTTGATCGCGCTGGTAATAAATGTGGCCCTGAACAGGCTTCAGCAGAAATAAGGAGCGACGCCATGGCTTTAATAGAACTCGCCGGCCTGGGACAAGAATACGAGGGGCGACATGTCCTGAAGGACATCAACCTCGGGATTGACCGAGGCGAGGTCTTTGCCTTAATTGGCCCGACCGGCGCTGGCAAAACGACGCTAGTCAGGCTGTTAGACCTCTTGGACCTGCCGGCTTCGGGGCGGATATATTTTGATGGGGTAGACGTTACCCTTTCCCGGCATCACAGGCTGAAGGCGCGCCGCCGCATGGCGTATGTGCAGCAAAAGCCGATTGTGTTCAGTATGAATGTCTACGGCAATGTCGCCTGTGGTCTGAGGTGGAGGCATGAAAAGAAAGAGGTTATCCGTCACAAGGTGGAAAGCGCCCTGGAGATGGTTGGCATGGCCGACTGCGAGAACAGGGATGCCAAGACACTTTCTGGAGGCGAGACGCAGCGGGTGGCTATAGCCCGGGCTTTGGTTACTGACCCGGAGGTGCTTCTCCTGGACGAGCCGACCGCCAATCTGGACCCTGTTTCCGTATCAAGGGTAGAGGAGGTCCTGGAACAGATTATTGCTGAGCAAAAGATGACCGTGCTGATGGCTACTCATGACATGCCCCAGGGGCAGCGCCTGGCTGGCAGGGTTGGGGTGCTCATAAATGGCGAGATGCTTCAGGTAGGCAGTCCCAACGAGGTATTCTGTTCACCCAAAAGCAGAGAGGTAGCTGAGTTTGTCGGCGTGGAAAACATCTTGGCTGGGGTGATAGCAGAGAAAGACGATGATCTGGTCAACATAAGTGTAAATGGACATGTCATTCAAGCGATTTCGGACTATGCAATAGGTGACAAGGTTCATGCCCTGGTCAGGCCCGAGGATGTCACCTTCAGACTCTCCAAAGATCCGAGCAGTGCCAGGAACGTATTTGAGGGGGAAATAGGCAGAATGACTCCAATAGGGCCGCTGGTCAGAATTGAGGTGGACTGCGGTTTTCCCCTTCTGGGGGTGCTAACGACAAGGTCAGCGCAAGAGCTTGAGCTTACTATCGGCAAGTACGTTTACGCCAGCTTCAAAGCTACCGCGATACACATCATCAAGAGGCGCAATTAAGACTTCGGGGGCGACGTATGGCTGGACCCAAAACTACGAGAGACGATGTGGGAGGTGAGCCTTTTGAATCTCTGCTCACAAATTGGGGATAGCTGGTAAGCCTAGCTCCAGACCACCTATAAGTGATACAATTACCGCGTGAAGCTATCTTATTTTGTCTCAGGGGGACCAGGCAATTGAAACACGTTCAGCTCTACGATACCACTCTCAGAGACGGCGCCCAGCAGCCGGGTATCACCTTCTCTGTGGAGGACAAGTTGAAGATTACCCGCAAGCTGGACGAACTGGGCATTCATTTCATTGAAGGTGGTTGGCCTGGGTCCAACCCCAAGGACGCAGAGTTCTTTCGTAGAGCCCGGGACCTTCATCTCTCTCAGGCGCTGCTTTGTGCCTTTGGCAGTACCAGACGACCGCGTGTTGCTACCGACAAGGACCCTAACCTTCGCGCTCTCGTTCATGCCAAGACTCCGGTAGTGACCCTGGTGGGCAAGAGTTCGGAGCAGCAGGTAACGCGGGTGCTGGAGACCAGCCTGGAAGAAAACCTGGCCATGATAAGCGACTCCATAAGCTTTCTCAAATCCAAGGGATGTACGGTCTTCTTCGACGCAGAGCATTTCTTCGATGGATACAAGGCAAATCGTGAATACGCGTTACTGACCATTAGGACGGCTGATGAGGCGGGTGCTGACTGCATTGTTCTCTGCGATACCAACGGCGGCACTTTGCCCTACGACTTAGCTGCCATGGTGGAGGTGGCGGGAAAGGAAGTAACTAGTCCTTTGGGTATCCACGCCCACAACGATGCTGGTCTGGCAGTAGCCTGTTCCATTGTGGCTGTTCGAGCTGGTGTGGTCCAGGTTCAGGGGACTATTAATGGCTATGGGGAGCGCTGTGGCAATGCCAACCTTTGCTCTATTATCCCCGCCCTTAAGCTGAAGATGGGCATCCCTTGTGTCACTGACGAGCAGTTAGCCAAGCTGACCGAGGTTGCTCACTACGTCAGTGAGCTGGCCAATCTATCTGTTTCCGCCCGCAGACCCTATGTGGGCAGTAGCGCCTTCGCTCACAAAGGGGGGCTCCACGTTTCGGCGATGGCCAAGTGGGAGGCAAGCTACCAGCATATTGATCCTGAGCTAGTCGGCAATCGCAGCGCGGTAGTCGTATCAGAGTTGTCCGGGGTGAGTAATATTGTCTATAAGGCCAGGGAGCGGGGGCTTGACCTTTCTCCAGGCGAGGAAGCGCGGCGCATCCTGGAGCAGGTCAAGTCCATGGAGGGTCGGGGCTTTCAGTATGAAGATGCGGAGGCTTCCTTTGATCTGCTGGTGCACCGCGCTCAGCCCGATTACCGGCCTCCCTTTGAGCTGGTCGATTTTATGGTGATGGTGGAGAAGCGACGTCGTCCTGCAGCCAGCGGTGAGGAAACGCTGGCTGAGGCTATGGTTAAAGTAAGGGTAGGTGAGCAGGTAGTTCATACTGCTTCCGAGGGCAACGGCCCGGTAGATGCCCTGGACGCGGCTCTGCGCAAGGCCCTGACCGAGTTTTACCCTAGCCTGGCTCAGGTGCGGCTAACGGACTACAAGGTTCGCATTCTTGATGAGAGCGCTGGTACAGAGGCGCAGGTCAGGGTGCTCATTGAGTCCAGTGATGGGGAGCAGGTCTGGAGCACGGTGGGCAGCTCCACCAACATTATTGAAGCCAGCTGGCTCGCTCTGGCTGACAGCCTGGAATACTGGCTGCTAGGAAGAGGGAAGAAGTCTCTGTAGTACTGTTAATCGTAGGGCGGGGGCCCGTGTCCCCACCGCTTTTGGGGCAGGACTGGAGCCCTGCCCTACGGGAAGTAAGGTGCTGTACACATCCCTGGTAATGCTGGCCTTTGCCCTGTTGGGCCTGTCTGTGGGCAGCTTCCTCAACCTGTGTATCGACCGGCTGCCTCTGGGCCAATCCATAATCAGTCCTCCCTCTCATTGCCCCGCTTGCGGGCGAAGAGTATCTGCCCTCGATCTGATCCCCTTCTTTAACTATCTCTGGCTGCGTGGTGCCTGTCGCTATTGCCATGCTGGCATTCCCATCAGACTGCCTATAGTAGAGCTGGTGACCGGGCTTGCTTTTGCCTTCCTCTACTGGAACTTCGGCTTTGACCAAGGTCCTGAGCTGGGCATGTCCATGGTGTACGCCAGCTTTCTGATCGTTATGTTCTTCATTGACCTGGAGCACCAGTTGATCCTCAACAAGGTAGTCTATCCTGGAATCGTGGTGGCTTTTGCCCTTTCCTTTGCCTGGCCTGATGCCTTTTCTTATCTGTGGACTGATCTCGGGGTGGTAAGCTCCTTGATAGGAGGTGCCGTTGGCTTTGCGCTGCTGTTCTTGCCTTACATTATCTATCCCAAAGGGATGGGCGCAGGAGACGTAAAGCTGGCACTGATGATAGGGCTGATGACCGGCTTCCCGGAAGTATTCGTCGCCCTGCTATTGGCCATAGTGGGGGGTGGATTGCTGGCCATCCTTTTTCTCGCCCTTGGGTTGAAGAAACGCGGTGAGGCTATCCCCTTTGGCCCCTTCCTCGCTGCTGCTGCTATGGCGGCCTTGCTTTGGGGAGAGAGTATCTACGAGTGGTACGCAGGGTGGTTCTCATGAGCTTCCGGGAGCACTACGAATGTGTTGAGACGAAGCAAGCTCCATCCTTAACCTTGGCAGGCATGGCAAGGGCCTGCCAGGGTGAGGTCGCCCCTGGCGATCTCTGGAAGCCCTGTCCCACGAGACAACAGACTAGTGAACGCTCTCCGATTCCCCAGATATTGACAGTAGGAGCGAAATGTCGTAGCTTAGTAGCCGAGGAGAGTATGCTGACTAGGGGGCCGTTTTATCGTCAGGCGTGGAAGGTATCACGAGTGACTGCGCCGAGCTATTCGTGTGGCGAGTCTCTGTTTGGGTGCGGGATCATGGAGCCAATAGAGTTTGAAAGCAGTCTTGAAGAAGAGTGATGCGATGGTTCAGAACAAGCAGGCCAGGCCCAGGAAGCCGATGTCCTATGAGAACGTTATATACCTGTTCCTGTCGCTGTACCGTTTTTTCAGCTATGTCCTGGCTGTGGTTCTCACCCAGGCTATTCCGCTAGACCCGCTTAAAGAACCTGACGTTCAAACCTACCTCATCGTGGGCCTGGTAGGCTTTTATACCCTGCTTAAGGTCTTTTCCCCTCTCCTGTGGCAGCAGAGATACCCTTGGACATATGTAGTTTTGGGTTTCGATCTCGTTGCTTGCATCCTTCCTCTGATGTTCACCGGCGGACTGGATAGCGGCTTTCTCCTCTATGCTCTTACTCCTGTGATGAGCGCCGCCCTCATGTTTAGGGAGAGTGTGGCCTTTATCACATCTGGGCTGCTATCTCTATCTCTGCTTCTAGCCCACGTGGTCGGCAGTCAGTGGAGCGACGAATTTGCCTGGATTATGAACGGCAACTATCTTCCGCTGCTTATGATCTATATCATTTTCCTCTTCCTTATCGCTATTCTTACCTATCGCACCAACTTGAATATCCGTCGGCACATAGAAGCAGATGCCGTACTCGGCGAACGAAGGAGGATAAGGCGCGAACTGCACGACGGCGTGGCCCAGTCACTGAGTTACCTCAATATGAAAACGAAGTCGCTGAGAGACGCAGTATCTTCGCAGAGCACTGACCAGGCGCTCGCTGGTCTGGAGGACATCCGGAAAGTGGTGAGAGATACCTATGAGGATATCAGGATAGCGATTGACTCGTTGAGTGAGACACGGATATTCCCCTTGGTGCGGACTCTGGCTGAGTATGTCCAGGAATTCGGTGAAGCAAACAGCATTGAGGCCAAATTTGAGCTACCTGAAGGCGATATGAAGCTTTCCCACATGGCTGAACTACAGCTTTTGCAGGTCGCTCATGAGTCGCTGACCAACGTCAGAAAGCATGCTCAGGCGACCAGCGTGTGGGTAAAGATGGACAGTAGTCCACAAGGTGTGGGAATGATTATCAAGGACAATGGACGGGGTTTTTCTTTGGCGGACTATCAACAAGACTCTGCTGGTCACCACGGATTGATTATCATGGCGGAAAGAGTGGAGAGCCTCGGAGGTACCTGCGATATTGCTAGCAATCCTGGTGAGGGTACGGAGATAAGGATCCGCATCCCGGCCGAGAAAGTGAGGTTCTGAAATGGATCGGATTAGAGTGCTTTTGGTAGATGATCACCCCCTGTATCGCCGTGGCATTGCCGCAGCATTGGCTGAAGAGGAGAGCATTGAGATAGTGGGAGAGGCGGCGGACGGGCTGGAGGGCATAGAGAAGACAAGGGAACTCATGCCCGATGTAGTGGTGCTGGACCTTCAGATGCCCCGTTGCGGCGGCCTGGAGGCCTGCCAGGCCCTCCAGACAGAGTTGCCTCAGATCAATGTCCTCGTGCTGACTGTCTCCGACAAGGAATCTGACCTTTTTGGAGCCATAAAAGCCGGTGCCAAGGGATATCTGCTGAAGGACACCGGGCCAGAGGATCTGGCCCAGGCCGTGGTTCACATTGCCAAGGGAGGGGTGATAGTCTCTCCTTCTATGGCGTCAAAGCTGCTCACTGAGTTCAAGACAGGAGAAGTGTACAAGACGGAAGCTGCTTCAGCGGTGAGCCAGCGAGAAGTGGAGATCCTTCAACTGGTGGCCAAGGGTGCCACTAACAAGGGGATTGCCAGCACCCTGTTCATCTCCGAGAATACCGTCAAGACCCATCTGCGAAATATCATGGACAAGCTGCACTTGGCGAACCGCAGCCAGGCCGCTGCTTACGCCATCAGGGCGGGTCTGGTTCGCGATGAGGATCCTGAGCTGTCATAGCTCAGGGCCCCAACTCGACCACAGTGAGGTCGTTCTCGCCTAAGGCGACACCGATCTCAGGGTGACATAACAACTGCTGTCCTTCTTGAAACTGCAGTGTGGCCGGTGATCCGTGTTGAGATAAGCTGCGCTCTTCGGCAACATTACAGCACACGAAGTCGAGCTTGGAGGCAGACGCGAGACTGGAACCAAGACCGCCGTTGCAAAGACCAGGAGTGCCATCATGACTGGTTCCTTCATCTTCACACCCCTTCATGACGACTCCTGATGAGGCAATTGTCACCGCTTCCTGCACTTCAGGACGCAGGACGTTGGCCTTGGTCCGGATGCCGTAGAAGCCACCATTACCGCTCAGACCCTGGATGCTCACAACATAAAGGGTGATGGTTCGACAAGGATTGTCACCGGCAGCGGAAAAGGCAAAGGGAAGGCCAAACAACAGCCTGAAGGCGTAGCTGCTGGAACGGGTGCCTCACCAAGAGACACTCCTCCTGTTTTTCCCCGGCTAGCCCTACCCCGTCATATGCTGTTGCCGCTTATCCCCGTGGAAGCGAACACTGGCTGACCAGTGGCACGCGGACTGGATACAACCTGCCAGCGTCAGTTCTCTTGGGAGTAGCCGCCTAGATCACCTTGATGAGGCGACTGGCTCATCAAGGTGACCGTTGTCAGTTGGCTGTATGATACCGATTACACTTGTGCCTCACCAATGGTGCGTAATACGATTAGACTTCACAGAATCCCGAAAAGGGTCGGGTTAAGTCGTCAATAAGCTCAAAGGGGAGGGCCAAATGGGTAAGCATATCAAGATACTCCTGGTCGATGGCAACGAGGTTTTCCGGCAGGGGTTGAGGTACCTGCTGGACTCAGAGAAGGATATGGAAGTGGTGGGGGACTGCGGCACCGCTGAGTCAGCTTTTTCCCGCCTTGAAACGTTATCCCCCGACATCATCCTAATGGATATCCACATGCCAGGTATTGATGGGGTCCAGGCTACTTGGAAACTGAAGAGAGACGGCCTTTCCTATGATGGTGACGTGATCGTACTAGCCGAGTCCGCAGATTACTTGCTTGGTGCGCTGGCAGCCGGAGCCGCTGGCTACCTACTCAGGGACTCGAATCCAGAGGAGCTTAGTCAGGCCATCCGACAGGTTTACCAGAATGGGCACTCGGCGGAGCAGAGTGACTGCTTCGTTGAGCAGGTTGAACTGGTGGTACCTCTAGCCGCAGACGCCGCCCGGTTGCAAAGGTTCGCCCGGCAGGTGGAGACAGTGCTGCAGGCCAGCATCTTGCAAACGGTTGGCTCTAGAGAGCAGGGCACTGCCATCACCGTCTCGACGGGTCGTGTCCCACTTGCTGACGTGGCAGAAAGGCTTTGTCACATACCCGATTTGGAGAAGGTAGAGGAGCTGCCGTCGGCAAGAGGTTTCGGTCGCTTTCTCGGGAGATTCAGGGTTCCGAGACGGGAAACAACTGTCCCCACGGCAAGGTTTCGGGCGACCTTCAAGGAGACAAGCATAGCTGCCGAAAGGTTCGCCGTGGCATCGAACTAGCTTAGACGGAGGTGATCGGGACCTGCACTTGTCTTTACCGTCGCGGTGGCCTTCGTACCAACCGGGGCGATCCAGTCAGGGATTGAGTGAGAAAGGAAACAAAACAGGATTGATTGTCGTGACAACGAAGAGAGGATGGGAAATGAGTATGCCTAAGCAACAACAAAAGGGATTCACACTAGTTGAGTTGCTCGTCGTTGTTGCTATCCTGGGGATACTGGCAGCGATCGTAGTGCCCAACGTGGTTAGCGCCTTCGGCGAGGGTGAGGAAGAAGCCAGAAGGACAGGAAAACACAATATCCAGCTTGCCGTAGCTCTGCTGATGGCCGACAACGGCCTCTCACTCATACCATGTCCCAAAAGCTATTCTGGCGGATCTGCTTACAACGATATGCAAAGATTCCCCGATACTCATTCAGACGACACAGATGGACCGGACGGCGATAGCTTGCCTGACAAGTACGTCGATCCAAACGGAAATGCTTACTCATATCCCGGCGATGGGGACGGATACCTGCTGTACCGTCATGACATAGCGGGTGATGGCTCAGACACACCCACGGTCAATTACACCCTGCAGGCGACCACAGAGTACTACTACACATGTGAGGCTGATGGCACAGTTCGCCAGTGGAGTGGTCCCGACGTATCGACAGCGACAGAGTATACAGACTGAGAGACCTATTCCCTGTATAGTAGCTGGAGGTACCCCTCATCCAGAACTTGGCATAGCGCTTAGTCTCATTTACCCACCGGGCACGATTTGATGCTCCGCTTGCAATTGCCGATCCTTCCGTTGGGGATATCCGTCACGAACCACGAGTCGCGTTTCTTTTCGTTGCTGGCCTTCCTTTGCTATGCCAGCCCAGGGCTGTTGTGCCTTCGCTCTCTCGCAACCTTCTAATGTAACCTGACCACCGATCAAGCACTTGGCCCTGTGGAACGGCAGGAATTGCTTGGTGGAACTCCTCTCGGTTCCTTCTTCTTGCTGCGCTTGGTTCGAGTACGCTCCGTTTCACCAGGTCGGCGTTCCCGTCCGTCTCACTCTTTAGCGAGCAAATCCTCACCTTGTTCTCGAATTTCTTGTGCTCACCACAGAACTTGCACACGCCCGTGCTGATCGGGCCTGTCCCCGTTTCGATTATCCAGTGGTGGCAACAACACTGGTGCCATGCTGGGGATTCTTCAGAAATGGCCTTCTGCTTGTCTGACATGCCACAAAACCTTCAGGGTGAAACTAGGACTTAGCTTGCATACAGAAACGATTGATGAGAACAACAGGAACGCTTGACAACAACAGAATACTCGTCGCTAAAGACAGTGAAATCAAAACGCCTGTGTTCCAAGAGGGCGTTGGCCTCGCTGTCGCTATCGACGAAGGTGCACTGGTAGCCCTGTCCTACGAGACATTGGGCCAAGCAGTGACTGATACCAGCCGCCCTATTTATTATGAGAATGTCGCCTGCGTACGGTGATTCTTCCACCGTCTCCCCCGTTGTTGCGTTCTTCAAATGGACTGCATAGGGCGTCTAGCAGCCTATTGAACAGATTTACATAGACTGCAACAGGTCGCACTACCAGTTGGGCGATTCTAGCCACTTCTCTCCTTCTCTATCCCTTCACAAAGCGATTCACGTTCCAATTATAAACGGGCAAAGCGTTGACGCCATCCTCCAGAAGACGTATTACAGGGTGAGCTCATGGCATCGTGCAGGCTAAACCTTCTGGTGAACCAAGGCAGTGCCTAAGGGTGGCAAGATAGGCCCGTCACCTTCAACGACAGCTTGAAGTTCAACAAAGCACCTCTGTCCTGAGCATTGCCTATGAGGATTGCATCAAGCACCATATGGCAGCAATGAAGCTAAGCCTACCGCTGGCACATTTCGGTAGGCTTAGCCTGAAAGATGACCATGGATCAGATACGGGAGAGAACCTTCTGGGGATAGAGTAACTCGTGGCTGTAAATAACGGCATCAAAGTGCTCACGTTCCAAGAGAGCATTTGCCCCATCCTCACTGTCGGTGAAGGCGTAGCAATATCGGTTCTTTACGAGCCATCGGATCAGCCAGTCGCCTACAGGTGCATCGTTGATAATGAGAATCTTACCCTTGTGTGTTTCTGCCTTAGGCTTGTTCGGTCCGCCTTTATACCCCACTGCTTCAGTACCAGGCTCGTTTGTGAGCTCCTGCGTGAGCAACCGCTCAATCTGTTGCGAGAAGGTCTCAGCCTGTCGCACATCCCTGAGTCTCACCTGCTGCAAGAGGTTTTCGTTCTTTCGTAGGCCCGCTCTCTTCTTCAATTCGTGGTCCTCCCATCTTTGCTGCAGTATTGGTCGGGCAGAAAGCTCATCCTGTCTCTGGTTCTACATCATCATAAACCAACAAAGGCAAGAGGTCATCACCCAAAAGACGCATTAGGGGGTGAGTGCAAGGAGTGGTTCGAGAGGCGACTCTTCTGCACCGTGTAGGGGCCGAACTCTGTGTCGGCTCTGGGTGGCGCGGGCAGGGGCTTGTGATGTCTCTAGCTTGGCGAAGGCCGAAGCCCATGCTTACCTTGATGGGCGGACAGAGAGAGCCTGTCCGAAAAGGTCGGCGAGAATCCGCGTGGGACAGGCCCACAGCCTTGCTTATCAAGATGGGGTAGCCTAGAGCATCTGCTCTAGGCATGGTTGGAGCAGATGGTCGTTATGTATTTATGTTGACAGCCCCACACGGTGAAGGAGACTGATCGATCCGGTGGGTAGTGTGCCCGACGTCGGGCACACTACCCGTAGCTTCAGGCCCCCTTCGCGTAAGGCGCGAAAAGTCAGCGTATTTCGTCAATGACCATTTGTGAGGTCAGAGGGAATCCATTCCCTCTGCCGATCGCGTGAAGGAAAGGATTCCTTCACGCCTCAAATGTCCGCCCCTACTGTTGGGGTACGTGGGACAGAGGGTTGCTACACACGTCCAAGTTTTGGTCATTTGGATTTAGACATTGTTTAGAATTTAGATATTCGGATTTCGAATTTGGCATAGCCACCCTGACCCGTTTGGCCTCACCTAAAAGAATTAGTCTCAGGTAATCCTTTGTCAGCCTAAAATCACCCTTCTGCGGGATTGTAATGGCGGCAGTGCTGCATTACGATAAGAACAAAATGTGGAAGATAGATGGGTGTGTAATCTGTGGGGCCGAACACCGTTTACCGACCGTCGCCGTGGCCGAGGGTTTCGCCCACAGATTCACGCCCCTCACCAATTATTCAGGTGGGGAAGGAGGTGGCGAAAGCAAGGCTAGTACTTCGAAGTCGGAAGATGAGATAAGGAACTATTACTAGAAAGGAGGGGAGAAGGCAATGAGGATGCCCAAGCGAGGCGAAAAAGGATTCACCCTGATCGAGCTACTCATCGTGGTAGCCATTCTGGGCGTGCTGGCAGCGGTTATTATCCCCAATGTCAGCCGCTTCTTCGGCAGCGGCGAGGAGGAAGCCAGAAAGACAGAGAAGAGCAGTGTCCAGTTGGCGGTAGGTATGATGCTGTCCGATAACGATCTCTCCACGACACCAAACGTCACATACCCAGACTCAGGCGCGACTGCTACAAACGACATGGAGCTGTTCCCCGATTCCACCTCAGCATGTGAGGTTGACAAGGTGACGGATCCCGAGGGAAATCTCTATGTCGCATTGACTGACGCAAAGGGGTATATATTGTTCAATCACGACATCACGGGTGGTACTCTCGGAGATAACATCAACTACCTGCCCTCGAAAACCACAGACTACTATTACACCATCGATACGAGTGGCACGGTGCACCAGTATGCCGATGCAGCTGAGACAGGCGGAGAGTTTCTAGATTAGCTACTGAACACTTAGGAGAGAGCAAGAGCCAGCAGGCGTCCAGCCAGAGGTTGGACGCCTGCCTTGTTTATGGTTGAAAAACCCTGGTCAGGCTGGTAAGCTGACTCATGGCGGTTGGGGGCCGTCCTGACTTGGCCTAGTGCTTGGTTGCATAATCTCGCGTAACTCTATTCATGTCATTCCCGCGCAGGCTCGTAGACTCGGTCAACAGAGTCGGGGTCGCCTAAGGCGACACCGACTCTGAGAGCTTCCGCAGGAATGACAAATTGGCGAATACTGGGCGATTTGGCGGAGCGCCTCGAAAGAGGCACGCCAGGCATGCAGGATAGACGAAAGTGGCCAGCTTTCATGCTAAAATCTGTTGGCCATACCGGGCTCAAGTGGCCGGGGGTAGGCAAGCGGGGAACAAGCAGCGATGAATAGGCATAAAGGGTGGGCGGCATCATCGGCAGGGTACAGAGGTCCTGCCTTATTAGACAATGTTATCGGCACCGAGCGGGACACTCTGATATTCAGGCTGCTGGCGGTGGGCATAGCTGCGGCTACACTCCGCTTCTTGCACGAGGACGTTACCGAGATATCCGTAGCGCCAGCAGCGTCGGTGGCTGTAGCCTATCTTGTGTACACCCTGCTGCTGGGCAGGGTTATTATCCGCCGGCTGGCTCCCAGGCTGAGCCTGGGACTGTCGCTTATCCAACTGGTGTTTGCCATGATCCTGGTGGATGCCGCCGCGCTCAGCGCCCTGCTGTATCTTGTTGGCGGCCCTGAGAGCATGGCCCTCATAATTCCTCCCCTCTTCATTATCTACCACTCTATCTACCTGGGATACCTGAGCTGTCTTTTCAGTGCTACCCTCTTTTCCCTTTTCTTCGTCAGCTTTGCCTATGTGTGGGACGAAGCGGACTTTGTCACCGATTTCGTTGCTTATCTGGTGCCTTTCTTCTATCTTCTGGCTGTTTTCGGGGGCTATCTGGGTGAAAGGCGGCTGAGGGACCGCTGGGAGAAAGAGGAGCTGCAGCAGCTTGTCCGCGAAGGGAGACGGGCCAGGGAAACGCCGGTTTCCGGCGAGGATACGGGCAGCGGAACGGATGTTGACTTCATCCTCCGCACCGTCATCGCTGATTCTTGCCGTCTCACCGGGCTTTCCATGTGCCTGGTTACCGTGCTCGACGAGGAGGGCGAGAAGCTCGTTGGCAGGGCGGGAAATGTGGACCCGGCTGAGCTCAGACTGAGCAGCCTGGATAGGCTGGTGTTTGACGCCGACGAGAATCCTGCCACCAGCACGGCCCTGCAGACCTGGAAGCCGGTGATTGTCACCGAGGCTGTCATGCACGCGCACAGGCTGCCTGCCTGGGCACGGCGGCTAGGGGTGGAGGTCCTGGTGGCCATACCGCTGGTTGCCCTGGGGCGCATTTGGGGGGTCATGTACCTGTTTGATACGAGCACCGGCCGGAGCATTGACAGAGAGAGAGCCAGTCTTGCCGAAAGATATGCTAAGCTGGCCGCGGAGGCTATCGCCAATGCCTGGCTTCGCCGACCATCGCCATAGAGCCGGTGTGCGCCCAGGCCAAATTCGAAATTCGAATATCTAAACTCTAAACAATGCCCAAATCCAAATACGTGTAGTGAAGGAGGGCGGTTCACCCCATCGGGTAGATGTGCCCGACGTCGGGCACACTACCCATACTACCGAGCGGGTGCAACATGATAAGACCTGTAGGGTGGGCTTGGCCCACCTTCCGGTTTGAGGTGTGAAGGAATCATTTCCTTCACCTACTCTGACAGAGGGAATGGATTCCCTCTGGCCTCAAATCCGGGCTATTCGATCCGGGTCAGTCGCCTCAGGCGACTGACACCCACAAATAAAGGAGTAGTCGAAATCCAGGGATTAAGGGGAACGGCAGTCATTGTGCGGGGCTTTCCTGGCTTTCCTGCCACTCAATAATGGCTTTGATAGCTGCCCCCATTTGTAGCTCATCGCTATCGTAGTCGAGAGCCTCTGTCAGCTTATTCTCAAGCTGTTCGAGTTCCCCGGGTTCGGCATCATCAGCCAGCTCGGGTATGTTCTCCAGCGACTGCCCCTGCTGACAGATGAGCAAAGCTGTCTCTGCCAGTCTGCCCAAATCGGTGCCCCGGTTCTCATACAAGAGTTGCCTTAGCTCGGTCTCCGTTGCTCTTTGCTTGAGATACATTATGGTGGGGACGGTAATACCTGCCAGAATACCCAGGATTACTACAACAGCCAGGACCTCTATGAGTGATACCCCGAAAGGTGACGGGATGTTGAATACTCTGGGGCGCCTGCGCTTTCGGAGGAGCTGCCGAAGGCGGCAGCCGTTGCAGATAAGGCGGCCTTCGGCATCGCGCCGCAGCTCATCGCGATAGAAGTAACTGTTGCAGTGGGCACACCGGTCTTGACGGTATATGTCTTTTCTGGACATTTGATCACGCTGCTACGTTGTCAATGGGATACTGGGCTCTCCGCTTTGGGCTGTGCCCTATCACCTGGAGACCCCCTTGCCGGGGATCCGGCCGCCTGCACGCCTTTACCATTGGCCCTGTGTCGAACATGCCGGAGGTTCTCCGACAACATCGTATGTCCTCAGTCATTTTTAGTCAATGGTAGCTGACGGCGAGCTTTACGGAGATATGTTGCCAAGCCAAAGGGGTCTCTTTGCTGTATCATGCGGTTAACTTTGTACGGTTCAACGAGGCGAACTGTTGACGGGCTTTCTGCATTCTGGTAGTCAATTTCAGTGAGTTATGATATAGTAGGTTTTCGTAGCCTTTAGGGCTAGATATCGACCCGGAGCTGTGGAGTGAGAGAAAAGAGTAGGACCTTCGGCGAATTGTTAGCCGCCGTCACTATATTGGCTCTTTTGATGGCCATGCTGACGCCTCTTCTGAGTCCTGAGATAGTGAAGGCAGCCAATCCTAATACGCCTGTTAATGTATCGCCTTTAGCCGGGGCCACCGATGTCACTCTAACCCCCACCTTGAGAGGGTCGGCCTTCTCCGACCCGGACGTAGGCGATACGCACGCTGCTTCCCGGTGGCAGATTACCGATATCCCGGGGAATTACTCCAGCCCTGTGTTCGACAGTGAGGATGATACGACGAATCTTTATCAGATTTCCATACCCGCAGAAACCCTGGATTATTCCCAGACCTACTACTGGCATGTGAGATACCAGGACAGCAATGCCGACTGGTCGGCCTATTCTACAGAGACTTCCTTTACCACTACCGCGCTTCGCAAGTGGACGTTCATGGTATACCTTGATGCTGACAACAATATGGAGAGTGCGGGCATTTCGAATTTCAACCAGATGGAGCTAGCCGGTTCTACCAGCGATGTGAACATCGTGGTGTTGATGGATAGAACGCCAGGATACGATACCTCTGATGGCGACTGGACAACCGCCAAGCTATATCACGTGACTCAGGATTCTAACCTGACCAACATCACCTCGACGGAGCTTGCCGATTGGGGCGAGGTCAATATGGGTCACCCCAATACGTTAGAAGATTTCGCTACCTGGACCATCCAGAGCTATCCGGCGCAGTACTATGCCCTGGTGCTGTGGGACCACGGGGATGTCAGAGGGGTTTGCTGGGATGATACGAGTGGGGGCGATTATCTAACAGAGGCAGAGATCAAGGAGGCGTTACGGGCTGTCAGTAGCAATACGGGTGTTACCCTCGATATACTCGGTTTTGATGCCTGTCTCATGGGAATGGCGGAGATCGACTATCAGATAAGGGATTATGCTGCCATAAGGGTTGGCTCAGAAGACTTGGAGTGGGCTCCTGGGTGGCCCTACGACGATATCCTTCAGGCGTTGACTAGTGACCCCGACATGACGCCCACTGGGCTGGCAAGCCAGATAGTGAATGATTACATTGCATTCTACGACCCGGCTGTCTTTGAGACCATGTCAGCGGTAAAGCTGTCGGGCAGTGAAACCTTGGCCGGTCATGTGAGCGACTTTGCTCAGTCGACGATGGACAGTGGAGAGTGGGATGACATAGCCGTGGCCAGAGCTAAAGCAGAGGAATTCAGGTATCCGGACTACGAAGATGGGTATGTCGACCTGTATCACTTTGCTCAGTTAGTGCAGTCCTATGTCTCGGATGCCTCAGCTCAAGCGGATGCCCAGGATGTAATGAATGACATAAACGGCATGGTGCTTGCCGAGGCACACGGCATGATGCACTCCAACGCCCGCGGCGTATCCATATTCTTCCCAGAGGGTGAGAGTGACTACTGGACCGATTACTGCCGGGACATGGACTTTGCCGCTGAGACGCGGTGGGACGAGTTCTTGCTGGCATACCGGGCTGCCGTTTCAGGGAAACCTGACCAGCCTACTAATGACTCGCCAATAAATGGAGCTACTGATATTGGCCTTACCCATACCTTCCGAAGCTCTGACTTCAACGACGGTGGTGGAGATACTCACTACGCTTCTCAATGGCAGATAACCACCACGCCCGGGGACTACTCGAGCTCGGTATTCGACAGCGGCGTGGACACTGACAACCTGGTAGAGATTGAGATAGCTTCAGATGTCCTTTACACCGATACCACCTACTACTGGCACGTAAGGCATCAGGATGATACGGGGGTCTGGTCTGCCTGGTCTACTGAGACGTCGTTCACCACCATAGTCTCAGGGAACCCTAGCACACCCACCAATGTGTTACCGGCCGACGGGGCTACTAACATAGCCCTGACTCCCACGCTCGAGTCCTCTGCCTTCGTCAGTCCTGACGCAGGAGCTACGCATGCTGCCTCTCGGTGGCAGGTAGCCACTGACGATCAATTCGCCAACATTGTCTATGACAGCGGCATTGATAGCTCTAACCTAACCCAGATCAGCGTACCAGCGGGCTATCTGGGATACGGTACTATATATTACTGGCGTGTAAAGTACCAGGATGACAATGACAACTGGTCGGAGTGGTCCGCAGAGACATCCCTCACTACCGTGGTTTCGGGGATACCCAAGCAGCCTACCAACCTTTCCCCGGCTGACGGAACAATTGATATTGTTCTTGCCCCCGGTCTGCTGTGCTCAGCTTTCTCCGATCCTGATATGGGGGATAGCCATTATGCATCTCGATGGCAGATAGCCAGTGATGCCCTATTCGCCAGCATCGTCTATGATAGCAGCATCGATACCTCCAACCTGACCAGCATCTCCATACCGTCGGGAATGCTGAGCTATGACACTACCTACTACTGGCGTGTCAGGCATCAAGACAGCTTCGGTAACTGGTCTGACTGGTCCGCAGAGACATCCTTCACTACGGTGACTCCGCTGCCCCCCAACCGACCTGCCAATGAGTCGCCGGCAAACGGAGACACCGGCGTCAGCCTGTCTCTCTCTCTCTACGCCTCAGCTTTCTCTGATCCTGATGTGGATGATGCCCACACAGCATCTCAGTGGCAGATCACTACTACCCGTGGGGACTATTCAAGCCCCGTATTCGACAGTGATATTAGCACCTCAAACCTTGTCAAGCTCACCATATCTTCAGGAACACTCGGCTATGATACCACCTACTATTGGAGGGTAAAGTACCGGGACAGATATGACGAATGGTCCGGCTGGTCCCAGGAGACTTCCTTTACTACACTGGCTTCGTCGCCACCAAGACAGCCAGACAATGTGTCTCCGTCCGGCAAGGCTACCGGGGACACCAGCCTGACTCTTACCCTGAAGGCTTCGGCTTTCTCCGACACCGATCCCAGCGATGTCCACACAGCGTCTCAGTGGCAGATCACCATCACCGCCGGGGACTACTCCACCCCCACTTATGACAGCGAACCCGATACCTCCAATCTCACCCAGATTGCCGTGCCCTCGGGTGTCCTCGACTATGATATTGCTTACTACTGGCATGTAAGATATCAGGACAGCTACGAAAACTGGTCTGACTGGTCCGAGGAGACTTCCTTCACCACTGCGGCCCCGCAGGCCAGTTTCTCTGCTACTCCCACGCAGGCACAGCCGGGGCAACCAGTAACCTTCACCGATCTCTCCAAGGGTGATTTTACGTCGTGGACGTGGGACTTTGGTGATGGCAAAACGAAGGAATGGAATAGCGAGGACAGACCTGAGGATGGTAAGGCCACCAACATCTATCTTGCCGCGGGAACCTACACTGTTTCTCTGAAAGTAACCGGCCCTACAGGGGAGTACACAAAGGACGGCCTTATCACGGTTTCGGAGCCCGGCGCCGCCGAGGAAGGCGGGGGAGTACCGTGGGTGTGGATTGCTGTTGGGCTTGTGGTTATTATAGGGGTGCTGATCGTAGTCTGGATGCGGCGGCGCTAGTGTCAAGTCCCACAAATACATATGCCACCCATGCCAAATTCGAAATCCGAATATCTAAATTCTAAACAAATTCAAATGACCGAAGATGAAAATTCAAAACGCAAAAAGGAGAATTCAAAGATAATTTTGAACTTTGCAGTTTGAATTTTGAATTCTTTGATTTGGTGCTTCGGATTTAGGATTTTGTCCTTGTTTGGATTATGCGCTACTACTTAAGACGCTACACATAGGGGAGTTCAGGATCATCATTTGGAACCAGCCCCGCCCTGATGGCGTAAGGCGGGGGACAAGCCCCTGCGCTACGAAAGCGGAAGATACTTTCGCCAAGCTCAGGGTTTCTTCCCGGCAGTTGAATTCTGTGTGGTCGGAATAAGAGTGGTGCTTTCGGGCTGCCCGGCTCACTCTGCGGGCTCGACGTCAACAGTGACACTCGCATGTGGCGGGTAAGGCAACGTGTCGTACTCGGCCGAGGCAAACCTCCCTGTGGCCTTTAGAGCGTCAGTGAACTCCTTCAGAGTTGCTTTATACTCCGTGTAGCCAAGTTCCACGGGGATCGCACAGTCGACAGATATGGTCTTGCCCCCGCCATAATAGGACACGGATGTTATCTCAATGGGGAGTCCGTCGGCCGAACTGGTGATGGCCTGCAGGTCGTCTGTGATTACTCCCCGCTTGTCGCTGATAATCTGGTACTCCGTATTAAGGCTGACCATGTTGGCCCTTTCCTTGACCTTGACGTCTCGCAGCTTTGCTTGATCGTTCAGCGCCTGCCGTTCGATCTTCAGGTCGGATACCTCGTCCATAACGCCAGACACTGCCTGGCGGACTGGAACCATGAGAGCCACAATAATCAACAGCGCCAGAATGAGTAATAGATGCCTGGGCTTCAGCCGCGGCCCGCGGTAGCTATCAGGCAGAATATTGACGTCAAACCTCGGCCCTCGGCTACTCATCTGTCTCCGTCTCCTCAGGGATTTGCTCATCCGCCTTCATCTTACGAGCCATGGATACTTCTGCCAGGGCAAGGCCGATATTGACGGCGTACTGATAGATGGGCAGGTTCCTGGGGTACTCCATCGGTATCTCCAGAGGCGCCAGAGGGTAGGGAATAGTGTCCTGTACCATCACCGGTACAGCGGGGTCATCTGCCACCTGACCCGCCAGTAAGAGAGGCAAATCAGGGCCGATGAGCCTCCCGGGGGATCGATAGTCATGGAAGAGGGTTGTTTGCTCCAGGTTTGTTGCCAGGCTCTCTATTCGCTCTTCAAGAGAGATGTCAGGCTGCTGGACTACTGTGCGCATGGCTAGAGGCAGGCCGTCGAGCATGAGAGCAATGTCGAGGCTGTCGGGCTCCATGTTGACGATCAGGGCGTTTTGTGGGTTCAACAGCCTGATCAGCGCCATGGCTTTGAGGTTCAGGATTCGGGCGCTAATCCCAGCCGAGCGCAAGGCTTGCATCTGAGCATCAACAATATTTCGGGGGGTGCCGATGACAAAGGCCAGCGGTCCGACTTCATCATCGTCTATCGTTTGCCATGACACGTAGAGTTCCTCCAATGGGACAGGCATGGCGGCCGTGGCTGCTTGCATAACCGGCCCCTCTCCTTTCGATTCCTTGGCTAGCAACTGAGGCAGGCGCACAAGTCTGCATATAGAATAGAGGCCGGTGATGCTGGCGACAACTTTTCTGCCGCTCATGTTGCCTGCTTGCATGAGCCCTTTGATCCTGGCGCCTAGAGCTTCCGGATCCAAAATCAGCCCCTGCGCTATCATGCCTGGCTGGACGGGGGCACTGGCCCATTTCTCCGCCCGCCTTCCTCGGGCCGCCAACAGCCTGATCGCGGTGCAACTGATATCCAGGGTTATCGTCATTCTAGGCATGGTCAACAAGGGGCTACTCCTCCAAAACATAGACGCCAAATTCCAGTATAGCTGTTGCGCTATCCGCAGCAATATCGATATCCAAGCTCTCAATCACCAGGGTCTTCAGCACCGGCGTCGAATCCAGGTCGGACATGAAATCTGTCACCGTGCGATAGTCACCACTTACCTTCAATTCGAAGGTCAAGACCTGGTAGTCGGTGCCTTCTATATTCTCGTTCCTGGGGGTGTCGCTCGGGGTTATTTTGACATCCTCAGTGGTGACATCAAACCCGTTCTCTTGGGCTATGCTGAGAATATCTTCAACCACGTCATCCGTCTCGAGCTCGGATGGTATGGCCTCCCGGTTTTCCTCATACTCTGCTCTCAACTCGTCGCTGATCTCCACTGGACTTGCCACCATGCTCCTGAGCTGGTCGAGCTGCACATCTAACGAGTCTCGCTCACGTTGCTGCTGAAAGTAGAATATGCCCATAGCAGCGAGGACGACGAGAAATAAGCCGATCAGAATGGGCATACCCATCACCCAAAACCTGGCTTTTGCCGCCTGCCATCGGTCCATCATCTACCTATCCTGTCGTTGCCATCACAGCTATACCCGTGAGTTCCTTAGTGTTGCTCATTTTACACTCTATGGAACAGAAAAAAAAGGTCAGAGGGCTTATAGTTTCATATACATTAGTTCCTTTGTAGCTCCGGAGCCCCAGTTCGCCACGGGGGAGCCAGGCAACAGAGTGGCTGCCGTCGACCTCCGAAGACGGTGCCCTGCGAAAGATTAAGCTGGTAAAGGCTCTCCAAGGGTTGGGGCACCACGCCTGCATCGATGTATTCGGGTCTGCGGGTCCTAGCGCAGGGCAAAGACGAAGGTTCCCCTCTGACTCTGCGCAGCGCTGGCCGGGAACCACCAACAACTCCTTTGTGCTGAAGGAATACTGGCGCCAATTCCTTTGCCCTGAGAAGCAATGGTTGGGGTGTGAGGCTGGACGTGAGGGTGAGACCTTATCGGGGGAGGCTGTCTTCCTTCCTCTCTGGAGCATACCTATGGCGGGTGGTCCCTCAACTCTATTGGGTGGCCTGCACCGACTCTGTCTGATATTGACCAGGCTGTCTCAGGTCCAGTATACATCAGGGACTCACCCCTAAGAGAGAACGGAATCCGAACCGTGCCCCGGCATGAAAGACCGGTATCCCCGTACTCAACTCAACACCTGGTAAGAGATAAGCTTTACTTCGCCATCCGAGGTGAAGCCTATGACTGCCTGAATGGTCTGCCCCTCGGACTCTATTATTATGTTGTACATGGCTGATGCTATGGTGGCGGTGGCTCCAAGCACGGTAGGCGTACCACCATCGTCCTCAAACACTGGAATAATGGAATGCAATCCCCAACCGAGAGTCCCGGTCGCCTGGAATACCATGATGTAGGTTCTTAACCCAGTGAATGCTCCGAAAACGGGCCTCCAGGTGAGCATCTGCCTGCCCTCCGCGCCCTCGCTGATCACCAAGTACCAGGTGTCCGGGTCTGGGGGGTCTGGCATCACGGCAACCTCCTCGAATGTGCCGACTATCATGTCGGTCCAACCCAGGGCCTTTTTTTCCTGCCTCCAATATTGGATGCGCGAATGTCCCACGGCAAAGACATCAGAAGAGGAGCTTCCCCAGACACCCATGAAGTGATCTGTGGAGCCGCTGGTCATGGGGCTCCAGGTGTCGCCATCATAGTGGAGGATGGTGCCCCAGTCTCCCACGGCAAACACATCGCTGGCACCAGTTCCCCAGACTCCGTTGAGGTTCTGCGTAGTGAGAGCGCTGACGTCGATGTTGCTCCAGGTGCTGTTTGTATAGTGGAGGACGGTGGCCGAGTCACCCACGGCATAGACATCGTCGAAGGAGCTGCCCCAGACACCAGCAAGGTCATTCGTAGTGCCGCTGGTCATTGAGGTCCAGGTGCTGCCATCATAGTGGAGGATGGTGCCCGAGTCCCCCGCGGCAAAGACGTCGCTGGCACCAGTTCCCCAGACACCACGAAGGTGCTCAGTGATGCCGCTGTTCATGGGGGTCCAGGTGCTGCCATCATAGTGGAGGATGGTGCCCGAGTTCCCCGCGGCAAACACATCGCTGGCACCAGTTCCCCAGACACCACGAAGGTGCTCAGTGATGCCGCTGTTCATCGGGGTCCAGGTGCTGCCATCATAGTGGAGGATGGTGCCCGAGTTCCCCGCGGCAAAGACATCAGAGGGGGAGCTTCCCCAGATGCCCTTGAGGTTGTTCCAGGTGCCGCTGTTCATCGGGGTCCAGGTGCTGCCATCATAGTTCAAGATAGTGCCCCAGTCCCCGACGGCAAAGACATCAGAGGAGGAGCTGCCCCAAACACCACGAAGGTGCTCTTCGGCGCCGTTGCTTACCGAGGTCCAGGTGCTGCCATCATACTGGAGGTTGTAGTTCTCAGTTTTGACTTCTGCATCGGGGTCCACAGATAGTTGTTTTTCAGGCCCGATATGCGCGGTTGCCCCGAAGTCATAGGTTAAACCCTTCGGAAGCAGAAAGGAAAAATCCTCCATGCCCCACGAAGGCATATCGAGTCGAAAGATGTAATAGAAGGTCCTCTCCCCTTGAGCTTCCAGCCAGTTGGGCTCAACATCAATCTTGCAGAACATGTTTACCGTGATAGCTTGCCAGTCACTCCCGCCATATGAGGGGATTTTTATAGAAACATCAGAGGATTTGCCTTGGCCCAGTTTGAATGGGTAGGTAACCTCGCCACTCCCATTAACCTCGTCGAGGATTTCCGGACTCAGCATCCGCCAGATAGCATCCACCACGGCGGCGTCAGTAGCATCCTGTTCGGCTACGAGTTCCTCTGAGATTCGCTCGGAATGGAGACCAGTGCTGGTATAGGTGAGGGCCGGCGTGATCATCAGTGTCCCCACCGTCAGAAAAATCAGCGCCAGGGGAAGGGCCTGTCCTCTTTGCCCTCTTGGCCACCTCATTGCACTGGATCCTCCATTGGATGCATACTGATGCGGTAGCTCTTCTGCTCTGCTGTCTCTGCTCTGTATTCGGGTGAGGAGGTGATGACCATCTGGATGTAGGAGCCCCCGTCGATTACGTTGTAGTGGGAGAACTGGATATTGGAGATATACTTGCCGAAAAAGGTTGTGGAAGTCGGGTTGCCGGGGTTTGTCTCATCGTAGTCTTCCCAATAATTTCGCTGGACCTGTCCTTCAGATGCAAGTAAGGCGTATTCGCAGTGATAGCGCACCTCGCTGATCTTAGGGGGGTCGTAGGTCTCGTCATACCACGTACTCCATTCCAGGGTCAACCCGCCCTCTGAAAAAATAGCTCGTTGAGCCATCCACACGTCGGGAGTGATGGAACGAGCGACGCTTTTGATGTCCTCCAGGGCAGTGATTTGCGTGCTGCTGCTCACGGCCACCTGGTTAGTCTGAAGAGTCACTGGAACGAGGACACCAAGGATAATAGCCGACACACCGATGGCTATCAGGAGCTCAACCAGGGTAAATCCCCGCTGGCCTCTTGCCAGTTTCATCACCAGTCCACCTTTAGAGTCGTCATACTAAGCACAAAGTCCTCTCCATGGTAGACCTTCACCGTCACCTCCTGCCTCCCAGCTTGCTCCTCCGTCGTATCAACAGTCACGCTATAGTTAGGAGGCAAAGAGATACCCACCGAATAGTCGACACCGGGAGTAGGATCACTGGCATCGGCATCGTAGGCAATGCTCTTGATATGCGCTACCTGGGACTGTGCCAGGATTGATGCTGTAACCCGCTTTTCATGGAGATCGGCGCCCTCAGAGGTGGTACCTAGAGCCTGCATGAAACCGACTCCAATCACCCCCAGGATTGCCACGGCAAGGAGGACCTCCAGTAGGCCAATCCCCTTTTGTCCTTTGAGCAGGTTGTTTATCCTTCTCCTCATTTTGTGTTACCACCCAAAGCAGAGTAGAAATTCAAAGTGCAAAACTCAAAATTGAAAAGGCAAAGCCTGAATCATCTTTGAATTCTACCCTTCGCCTCACCTTCAAATGCATATATACCCCTCGGTTCAGTGTAACCCGTCGTACCTCAGTTGGCAATCCTGCTAAAGGATGATTCAGGGGTGCCAAAAGGCGCACTGTGGGCTAACCACTTGGGAGGAGTGGAAAATTCAAAATTTGAAAAGCAAAATGCAAAGTGCGAAATTGAAAAGGTCAAATTATCTTTGGATTTCCCTTTTTGCCTTTTGAATTGATACGCCCTTACTCGAAGGCTCCGGTTATGGAATACATGGGCAAAATTACCGCCACAGCCATAAAGCCGACCAGCGCGGCAATAAGCACGGTCGCCACAGGTTGGATTATCCGCACCATGGCGGCAACTCTCTCGCTGGAGTCCGTTTCGTAGAAGTCAGCCGCAACAGACAGAGAGGAGCCAAGGGTGTTGCTTTCTTCACCCACCATAACCATCTGAGTCAAGAGCGGCGGGAACAAATTGTCTTTGGCCATAGGCTGAGATATGCCCTCTCCCCGGACCAGTTCCTGGCTCACCCTGGACAGAGACTGGCGCATAGCCCGGTTGCCGATGGTTGAGGGAACCAATTCCATTATTTCCTGCAGTGACAATCCGGCGCCAAGCAATATTGAAGTGGTTCGACTGAAACGGCCTATGACTGCTGAATGCGCTGGGGGACCAATAACAGGGGCACGGAGAAGGAACCGATCAAACCTTAGCCGACCGGTAGGCTGCTTCACGAAGTATATGGCCAGCAGTGCCAGCGCGCCCGCACCTCCTGCCAGATAGAGTATATTGCCGTTGATGAAGTTAGATACGCCGATCAGTATCCTGGTGGGCAACGGCAGGTCCACCTTCATCTGCTCGAACATATCGATTAGCGCCGGTAAGGCGGTGGTCATCAGGATTATGGCTACTACGATCCCCAGGCTGAGGATTACGGCCGGATAAGTCAAAGCGCTCTTGAGCTTTTTCATCGCCTCCGACTGTTTTTCCTGGAAGTCGGCTATCTGCCTCATGATGACTTCGAGCTTGCCTGTTTGCTCCGCCAGGCCGATAGTTCTACAGTAGATTTCGTCAAAAACAGTAGGATGCTTGGTAAGGGCCTGGGAAAAGGAGAGTCCGGAGCGAAGGTCATCACCTATAGTGGAGAGCACCTTCTTGAAGGCCCGGCTGCTCGACTGCTGGTACATTAACTCCAGAGATGCTGTGATGGTGATACCGGACTCGATCAAGGTAGCCAACTGGCGCGAGAAGGCGTTCACCTCGCGGGGCTTGATGCCAAACAAGCTGGGTAACGCCTGATCCAGGGCCAGCCTGGAGGGTGCTGCTTCGACGCTGACAGGCCTGAGTCCTCTTTCAGTTATGAGGCGCCCCGCCAGAGCCTCACTGGTTGCTTTGATAGTGCCCTTTACCGGCTTATTGGCAGTATCAAGGGCCACATAGCTGTAGGTAATGAGTTTTGCTGGTGAAGACGCCTTGAGAGACTCTGCCATCTACCCTGACCTAGCCGATGGAGTAAACATTACGCAGCACTTCGAAGGGGGTTGTGCGTCCATTCTTGACCAGTGTCATGCCGCAGCGCCATAGCGATACCATGCCTTCCTCAGTGGCCTGGGCTCGGATTTCATCAGTGCTAGCATTAGTCAGGATCATTCGTCTTATGTTCTCGCCTATTGGCATAACCTCAAAGATGCCCGTGCGTCCCAGGTACCCTGTACCGGCACAGAAGTTGCAACCACTGCCATAAAGGAATTCTGACTTTTCCTCACCCATCTCTTCCTCGTAAGCCAATCGCTCCTCTGGCGCAGCACGAACATGCCGGGCACAATGAGGGCAAACCCGTCGCACCATGCGTTGGGCCACAACACCAACAATGGCTGAGGCAACCAGGAACGGCTCTGCCCCCAGGTCAACTAACCGAAAGATAACACCAGCAGTATCATTAGCGTGAACCGAAGAGAGCACCAGGTGTCCAGTGAGGGCTGCCTGAATGCCTATCTGCGCTGTCTCAGCGTCTCGTATCTCACCCACCAGAATGACATCAGGGTCGAGCCTCATGCAGGCTCGTAGACCAGTGGAGAAGGTCACCGCGGCCTGGGGATTGACCTGCATCTGGTTGATGTTGGCAAAACGGTACTCCACTGGGTCTTCAATAGTAATGATATTGCGCCCGACGCGGTCTAGCTGGTTCACCGAAGCATAGAGGCTGGTTGTCTTCCCTGAGCCGGTAGGTCCACTGGTCAGTACCAGCCCAAAGGGCATCTTCAGCATTCTCTGGTACGCCTCCAGGCCCTCAGGTAGAAAGCCCAGCTCAGGCAAGGTCAGCAAGGCAAAGCTCTTGTCCAGTATCCGCAACACCACCATTTCGCCGTCTACGGTGCTGGCAGTGGCAACACGAATATCCACCTCCCTGTCTTCGAGTGGGAAAGTGATTTGACCATCTTGAGGCCGGCGGCGCTCAGCGATATTCATGCCGGCCATGATCTTCAGTCGGGATACCAGAGCAGGGTGAACCGTCGCTGGCAAAGATAAGGTGTCGTGCAAAATGCCATCGATGCGGTAGCGGACCCTCAACCCCTCCTCCTCGGGCTCGAGGTGAATATCAGAAGCCCTGTCCCTTATCGCTTGCATGATGAGGAGATCAATAGCCCGAACAACAGGAGCTTGAGCAATGGCGTCAGCCGAGAGCCTGGTTTCAGATAATCCGTGTGCCACTGACCGAGTGGGGATCGAAGCGAGTTGCTTTTCAATCTCGCTGCCTGATCGATAATTACGATCAATCGCCTCTTGAATATCTGCGGGAATGCCCAGCACCGGCTCAATTCTCTTCTTGACAATGAGCGCCAGGTCGTCGATGGCATCAATGTTTGCCGGGTCTTCCATGGCGACTACCAGCACACCATCGGTTGCGTCCAGTGGCACCACGTTATATTTCCTGGCTACCGACTCGGAAATCATCTCCACTGCCCTGGGGTCAAATTGCTGCTTCTTGAGGTTAACAAAGGGAATGTTCAATCGAAGGCTGAGAAACATTGCCAGTTGTTGATGGTTGATCAGTCCCTGTTCTATCAGGATGTGTTCTACTTTTCGACCGTCCCTCAGGGCAACAGCCGACGCGTCGCGCAACTGAGCCTCGGTAACCAGCTCTGCCTCTATCAGCATCTCACCGACACTGTTCTTTCGTGCTCCGGTGCCTCTAGACACGCTCATTTCTCAGCCTTCTTCAGGTTAACATATGACTGATTAAACATCAATATAGAAAGGAACAAGTGTTCCTGGAGACAATCCATGACTGGCTACTTTCGAGTTCTCAGGGGTATGGTGATTCTTCTGAGATCTTTCTCATGTCCAGCCGCTGTCTTCTTGAGGAAACCCTGCTTTTCAGGAGTGAGTGGAGCTATCTCCACGCCCGGTATCCCAGTCAGTATAGACACCAGGGGCGCTGGCGACTCCAGAAGGATTGTTATGGTGGTGCCCTTGTCATAGGAGCCCAGCGTTCGCAGGATCTTAACTTCGGGAATTTCCTGCAGGCTACCCAGGATCCTGGACATTATGGATAATTCCACGGGCGGAACCAAGTTTATCTCAACCTCGCCCTCAAGGTCGCCCATATAGGCAGCCGGGAGTTCCACTTTTGGTTCCGGGGCGGCAAGTTTGGGCTCCGCCTCCTCTGCGGGGTGTTCCTCGGCTACCGCCTGTGGAGGGCGCTCTTCACCTCCTGCGCCTACCTCCCCAGGGGCTAACGTCTCTACCTCCCCAGCCACCGGTGGCGGGGGAGGGGCCTCAGCGACCACTTCTTCCTCTGAAGGTACCTCCCTGAGGATGTCTTCCTTCGAAGAAACCTCAAGAAAGACCTCTTCCTCCTTTGCAGCTAACACCTCTTCGGGTATTTCAATCTTCATCTCAGCAAGCGAAGTGGCTTTGGCCATCTCCGCGGCGAGGACAGAGGGCACGGCTTCATATGCCTCTAGTTCCAGCGCCTCTCTCCGCCACAGTTCTACGATTTTGCCCTTCCACTTGGCTTCTACATCATGCCCGTCGGCCAGCAGGTCGCGTAGAGCGGAGACAAGCTGGTCGTAAACCTGGATGAACTGCCTCTTGAGGTCATTCTCTATTGCCGCTCTGGCCCTGATAAGGAATAACTGAGCCCGTTGCTTAGCCTCTGTCTCGATGGAATGAGCCTTCCTGTGTGCCCCGTCAAGGATGCCATCCGTTTCCCTCCGGGTCACGTCTTGGGCTGTCTTCTTTGCCACTGCTATCATTTCTTGGGCTCTTTGATTCGCCCGGGCAACAGTGCCAGTCGCATTTGCCTCAGCTTCCTCTTTTGCCCTGGCCTTAATCTCTGCTGCTAACTTGTCACCCTCTATAGCTGCCTTTTCAGAGAGTGTCCCCAGCGAAAGAAAGTGCTCTTGTCTCTCCACCAAGGCTCTGTATTTGGCCATCAATTCGCCGACAAATCTGACTACCTGCTCCTCATCCAGTCCTCCCTTGACGATATCTATCTCCTGTCCCCACAATCGCTTCGTTCTATTCTGCATGGCACCTCCCTTCGGGTGAGCTAAACACTGCCTTGTAGCATTTGCCTGTTGCCTGCTTAGATCAAGACCTCGCTACCTATGCTCCTACTCCTCCCCCTCTTCAACCTCTTCCGCCATTTCAGCCTCAGCTCCACCCTCTGTCACAGCTAGCGGGGGGGTTCTCGCTATCTCCGCGCTAAGAGCCGAGCGCCCTGCCTCATATCCCTCTAACTCAAATCTCTCCCTCTTGCGCAGTTGCCCGGTCCTGTCCTTCCATTCCAGCTCAAGTCGGTTACCCTCGCCCAGCACGTTATGTAAGCCAGAGATAAGTCTGTAGTAAGCCTCTTTGACCTCCTCCCTGAGATCGCCCTCTATTGACTCCCTGCTCCTGATAAGGAATAGTTGAGCTTGCTGCTTAGCCTGTAACCCAACGATGGCAGCCTTTCTAAGAGCCGCCTGGAGGATAGCCTGCACTTCCTGCTGGGTCGCTTCTTGGGCTGCCTTCTTGGCCTCCGCCATCATTTCTTGGGTTCTCTGGTTAGCTTCGGCAGTAATCCTTGCTGCTTCCGCTTCGGCCTCACTCCTTGCCCTTGCCTTGATGCCTGCTGCTGTTTTGTCAGCCTCTATGGCCGCCCTTTCAGTGAGTGACCCGAGGGAAAGGAAGCTCTTCTGTTGCTCCTCTAAGGCCCTGCATTTGCTCATCAAGTTGTCTACAAACCCAGCTACCTGCTCCTCAGATAGTCCTTCATCCACAATGTCGAACTCCTGCCCCCACAGTGGCTTCTTCGCCGGTTTCACCCCGAGTGCCTCTTCTGCCGGCGGGGCAAATCGCTCCACGTCTTCCGCGGGGCGAGCAGGCTGCTGCCGTCTGGCTTCAGCAGGACCGGTTGGGCGACGTCTAGGTCGTCCTCTCGGTCGAGTTAAGAACTCCCTCACTGAACTGAACGCTCGCTTCCAGAATGGATCCTTGTTATCCATTTTCCTCCTCTTCTGCTGGGACGGATATCTTTCTTATCGGATAGATACGTAGGTCAGCGCTATTCGATTCTCCTAGTAACACGACCATATAACAAGTAACACAATTTGTCAACTGCTCAAACAATGAATATGGGGAGCCAAAAGGCTCAAGGCAGAGGTGTGCTTCGTAAATGAATTGAGGAACCTAGGTGTCAATTGTCGACTGAGACTGCGGTAACCCTGTAAGCGGCAGGCGGCCGACACTCTATGAATGCACGGCCCGGTGAGATTTGTGAAGCTTCGTACCGCCGGTTTTGGCAGGTCCTTTTCCCTTGACCTATCCAAGGCCACAGTATACCCTTTAGGAAGTGCTTCGCTTCTGGGCTGCGCTGGATAGGGTTAGTAAGCGCTAGAATAGAGGGTAACATATTCTACGCGCTAAGGATACTCAAAGGCTCCCGAGGAAAACGGCCTGGAGGATAGCAATACGTGCTGATCGGGATTGACATTGGTGGGACCTTTACGGACATCGTCTTCTTGGACGGTAAAGAGAAGGCTGTAGGATTCCTGAAAGTCCCCTCCACGCCTGGAAGGTTGCAGGAAGGGGTCATCAGCGGTCTGCAGAAGTTAGCCAAGCAGACCGGCCTTCAGTTCAGCCGAATAGCGCGGATAGTCCATGGCACCACTGTAGCTACCAATGCGCTCCTGCAGGGAAGATGGGCTCGTACAGCGCTGATTACCACTGCGGGGTTCCGGGATGTCATCGAGATAGGCCGGCAGAACCGGCCCCGTATCTATGACCTGCTTGTGGAGCGGCCTCAGCCAATTGTCAGCCGCGACTTGAGGTTCGAGGTTGGGGAGCGACTCGACTATCAAGGAGTGGTTATCAAGCCCCTCGACGAAAGCGCAGTAGAGAGCATAGCCGAAGAGATGGTGAGGAGGGGTGTGGAGTCGGTGGCAGTCTCTCTCCTCTTCTCGTACGCAAATCCAGAGCATGAGAGAAAGGTCGGGTACATTCTGAAATCAAGGCTCGACGTTCCTATTACCCTTTCTTCAGAAGTTCTCCCTGAGTTTCGGGAATATGAAAGGACTCAGACCATCGTGGTGAATGCGGCTTTACGGCCGGTTATCGGGGACTATCTGGAGAGGCTGGAGAGGGAAGCGGCTCAGCTTGGGCTTAACCGGGAGTGGCAGATTATGCAATCTAACGCCGGGATTACCAGCAGCCGCGGCGCTCAGGCTCAGCCGGTGAAGATTATCCTATCGGGCCCTGCTGCCGGGGTGGAGGGGGCGAGATTTGCAGGGGAACAGGCAGGGTTTTCCGATCTGATTACCCTGGATATGGGCGGGACAAGCTGCGACGTTTGCCTCATCAGAAATGGTAAGGTCACTACTACTACTGAGGGTATGGTCGCTGGTTATCCCATCAAGGTGCCGATGGTTGACATTCACACCATTGGTGCTGGCGGGGGTTCAATCGCCTGGATTGACAAAGGTGGCGCTTTGCGCGTCGGCCCTCAGAGCGCTGGTGCCGATCCCGGGCCGGTGTGCTATGGCAAAGGAGGTCACCAGCCTACGGTGACGGACGCCCACCTGGTGCTGGGAAGGTTGAATCCCGAAAGCCCTGTTGGGGGGCTGGCAAGGCTTGATCTGGAAAGTGCCAGCAGGGCCATTCAGGGGAAAGTTGCCGTGCCCCTGGCAATGAGCCTTGAGGAGGCAGCACAGGGGATGCTGGCAGTGACCGAGGCCAACATGGAGCGAGCTATCCGGGTGATTTCAGTGGAGCGGGGACATGACCCAAGGCAGTTCGTACTCCTGCCCTTTGGCGGTGCCGGCCCTCTCCATGGGGTGGGGCTGGCCGCCAAGCTGGGAATCAGCAGGATTCTTGTCCCCGAGACAGCGGGTGTCCTTTCTGCCCTGGGTCTTGTGCAGACCGACCTGGCTTATGATTATGTCCAATCGATTGTCAGGGAAACCGGTAAGCTGGATATAGATGAGGTCAACGCAATATACGACCTGTTGAAGGGGAGGGGTAAGGAGGAGATGTTGCGGGATGGAGTGGTTGATGAGCTGATTTGCTATCAACTATCGGCGGATATGCGCTATCTTGGCCAGTCCTACGAACTCAACTTAAGCCTTCCCGGTTCTCGGTTAAGTCAGGAAGGGTTCGGCATGCTGGTGAAGGAGTTCCATGAGCGGCATCAGCAGGTCTATGGACATGCTAGTCCTGGTGAGGCGGTGGAGCTCGTCAACCTGAGATTGAGGGCTGTCGGCCTGATGGAGAGAGTGGAGGTCAAAAGGGATGGGGGATGGCGTGCAAAGGAGGTCCAGAAGTCCAGCAGACTGGTTCATTTTGTTGAGGCTGGGTGGCTGAAAACCCAGGTGTATGGCCGTGACTCTCTGCCGGCCGGCGCATCGCTTGAGGGCCCGGCGATCATCGAAGGTCGTGAGTCTACTGTGGTTGTCCCCCCTCATTGGCGGACATCTGTCGATAAGTTCGGGAATTTGATCATTGAAGCAAATGGGGGTTAACCATAGTAGAGGAGCCCCTGAGTGGGCTCCCGCAAACCTGCGCGGTAGCTCTAAAGGAGACCCGAGTTGAAGCCAAGAATCGATGCCGTGACGTTGGAAGTGATCAGAAACACCCTGGTCGAGGTGGCAGAGGAAATGAACGTCAACTTGATCAGGACGGCCTACAGTCCCAATATTAAGGAGCGGCGGGACTGTTCAACTGCCCTCTTTGACTCTCAAGGGAGAATGATTGCCCAGGCCGAGTCCATCCCGGTCCATCTGGGAGCCATGCCCTTCTCTGTGAAGGCGGCTGTGGAGCATTTCCGGGGATTTGTGCCCGGTGACACGGTGGTGCTGAACGATCCCTTTGCTGGCGGGGCCCATTTACCCGACATAACCTTCGTTACGCCAATCTTTCGCGGAGAAGAGGTGGTGGCTTTTGCCGCCAATCGTGCCCATCATGCTGACGTGGGGGGGAAGATGCCGGGGAGCCTGGCTGGCGACACAACTGAGATCTATCAGGAAGGCCTACGCATTCCACCCATCAAGCTCTGGAGGGGTGGTGAAATGGACAAGGACCTGACCGAGATGATAACGGCCAATGTCCGTACCCCTGAGGAGCGGCTGGGGGACCTGCGGGCGCAGAAGGCAGCCAATGAAACCGGCAGGAGACGCTTTCTGGAGATTATCGACAGATATGGCCCAGAGGTGATTGCTGCTGTCATCGATGAGACTATGGACTACTCGGAGAGGAGGATGCGGGCTGAGATTGCTGCGCTGCCCGACGGCGCTTACGAGTATGAGGACTACCTGGACAACGATGGCATCAGTGCTGCCAGGGTCAAGATCAAAGTGATTGTCAGGATCGAGGGTGACGGGCTGACGGTTGATTTCTCCGCCAGCTCGCCTCAGGTGGAGGGGCCGGTGAATGCTGTCTACGCGGTCACCGCTTCTGCAACTTACTACACCATCCGGGCTCTCACCGACCCGGACATCCCGCCAAATGAGGGTTGCTATCGGCCAATCGAGATAATTGCCCCTGAAGGGACGGTGGTGAACGCTTGCCCTCCGGCGGCGGTCATGGGGGGGAATTTGGAGACCTCACAGCGGATCGTCGATGCCTTGATCGGTGCACTGGCCCGGGCGGTGCCAGATAGGGCCGTCGGCGCGTGCCAGGGAACCATGAACAACGTCACCCTGGGAGGTACTGATCCCCGCTCCGGGAAACCTTATACCCTTTACGAGACCATCGCCGGTGGCCTCGGGGCCCGGTCCAGCAAGGATGGGATTGATGGAATCCAGTGCCATATGACCAACACTCTAAACACCCCTATTGAGGCTCTGGAGATTGCCTATCCCCTCAGGGTAGAGCGATATGAGCTTAGACCCGATAGCTGTGGGGCAGGCAGGTGGAGGGGTGGCCTGGGCATCCGGCGTGACATTCGCCTGGTTGGTCACCGAGCGAGGCTGTCCCTGTTGGGGGATAGGCGTATTACCCGTCCCTATGGAATCTTCGGTGGGCAGCCGGGAGACAATGGCTCTCAATCCATTATCGTCCACGGACAGGAGCAGCCTACCTCAGCAAAGGGCTCTGTTGTCCTGGAACCTGACTCGGTCATCAGCGTCAGGACGCCGGGAGGCGGGGGCTACGGTGACGCTTCGGAGAGGCCCAGAGAGTTGGTACTGCAGGATTATCATGAGGGTCGGATATCGGCTGAATATGCCATCAAACATTTCGGAGTGGATCCCAGGGGGAAAGAATAGTCGGAGACGGGACATGAGGTACTTATCAGTGACTGCCAGTCGGATGTGGCAGGCTATATGCGCTCAGGGTGAGGCATAGGCTGTAACATGGGGGTATTGAATGTTTCACCGCTTATGTTCTATAATGCGCACAGTGGGGACCTATGAGAAAGCCTGTGGTGGCTGGTTCTTGGTATGCCGGCTCAGCGGAAGGGCTGCGTCGGCAGATTGAAGGTTGCTTCCAACATCCCCTGGGGCCGGGGGCGCTTCCCGGCGAGCCTAAGACAAAGGAAAGACGCACCCTGGGGTTGGTTAGCCCTCACGCCGGGTACCCTTACTCCGGACCTGTGGCCTGTCACGGCTTCCTTCAGCTAGCCTCAGAGCCTAAGCCCCAGACAGTGGTCGTTTTGGGTCCTAGTCATACCGGGCTGGGTGCCACAGTGGCTCTCAGCGAAGAGGACAGATGGCAGACGCCTCTTGGTGATATTGAGTTAGACAGCGGAGTAGGAGAGGCGATCGTTTCTGCTTCACGTTGGGCCGAATGGGATGACCTTGGTCATGCCCGGGAACATTCCGTCGAGCTTCAGTTACCTTTCCTGCAGTACATTTATGATGCCGGATTTCGGGTTGTTCTCATCACTATGCTCAGGCAGAGTTTAGAGGTTAGCCAGGACCTAGGGAAGGCCATTGCTACTGCTTTGAAGGGGAAGGATGGGATAGTAATTGCCAGCTCTGATTTCACTCATTACGAACCACGCTCACTAGCAAGCAAGAAAGACCACCTGGCCATAGAGGCAATCCTTGCTCTGGACCCGAACCGGTTGGCTGAAGTGGTAGATAGCCATGATATCAGCATGTGCGGCCCCGGACCAGTGATGACGATGATCACTGCCTGCAAACAGCTAGGAGCAACCAAGGCTCGCCTGTTGCGTTACGCCGACTCAGGGGATATAACCGGCGATTCCCACGTGGTGGGCTATGCCTCTTTGGCAGTATCCTCCTGACCGGCAGCTTCTTCAGGTTTTTCTGCCTCGGCCACAGGTTCTTCAGTGATCTCCGCCTCGGCCACAGCTTCTTCGGTGGCCTCTGCCTCGGCCACAGCTTCTTCAGCGACCTCAACGGCAAGCGTGATCAGAAGATCCCCCTCGCTGAGCGCTACTTCATGGCGCGTCAAGCACTCCTCGGCCTTGGCCGGGCCGCTGAGTCTGTTCCCCTCATAGTCGAAGGTCGACTGGCCAATACTGGAGCAGCGTAGCACGGGTTGCCCAGGATCGGGACCAGGCACCGGATCAAGCCTGCGGTGTAGCCAGTGTGTACAGCGGTTGGTGAAGGCAAGGTATTGGTCATTCTCGGTTCTGACCAGGAGGATGGACCTGCGAAGCCCCTTACCCTTGAGGAAGACGCCCTTTCCAGCCTCGCACAGTTCAGGCATCTCGGGGTCGCTGAGTTTTACTCGAACCTGGTTGTCCTCCTCAACGCTCCAAAGTTTAGATTCCAGGGCCTTTGTTTCGCAAGCACCAAATAATCTCTTGAAAAAGTTGATAATGCTGCGCATATTTTCCCTCCTTTCTGGAATTATCTCAATATGGCTGGGCCATATTATTACCCCGGGCTTGGAAGAGAAATGGCAATGTCTGTATGACTTATTCCACTATGTTTTAACAGCTCAATCAATAATATAGGCCTTGTTTGTGATCTGTCAAGGGCGCGTGTACTCGCAGACGCTACACATTCTGCACAAATGTTGAAATGTGGCGAGACTGCAGGCATCAGGGAGGAGCTGACCCAGGCTGCGCCCCCTATTCAATCACCAAAGCATGTCCCGACGGACCGGCCAGCTTGTACGAGTGGATCATCCAAAGGAACTGTTCTTGGCCCCTTGGCTACATCCTCTAAAGAGACTTCAACAAGAGAATTGCCTTTGACCCCCACCATATGCCCAAACTCCTTGTTTTCTATCATATCGACTACCTTGGTGCCCAACCTCGTCGCCAATACTCTGTCGAAGGGTGTTGGAGACCCCCCTCTTAGAAGATGCCCCATAATAACGGTACGGGTTTCGATCCCTGCCGTTTTCTCGATTTGTGATCCCAGAACAAAACCTACACCCCCGAGGCGAATTGGATCTGCACTCTCTTTCACCAGTCTTTGTATTACTACGTCCCCGCCTTTCGGTCTCGCTCCTTCTGCAACCACTACTATGCTGAATCGCTTGCCCTTTCTATTCCTTTCCGTTACTTTCTCCACTATGATGCCCAAATCGTAGGGAATCTCCGGCATAAGCACAATATCTCCTCCACCTGCAATGCCCGCGTGGAGAGCAATCCATCCGGCGTTATGGCCCATAACCTCCACTATCATAACCCGGTGGTGCGATTGGGCGGTAGTGTGTATCCTATCAATGCCCTCCGTAGCAATGTAGACAGCAGAATCGAAGCCGAAAGTGGTATCGGTGCCTCTCAGGTCGTTGTCTATAGTCTTGGGCACTCCAACAACGGGGATACCGTCCCTAAAAAGTCTATATGCTATACCTAGCGTGCCGTCCCCTCCTATACATACAAGGCAATCTATGTCGATATTCTTTATGTTCGTAATGGCGGTCTTTGACATATCCTCAAATTCCAAATTGTCATTCTTTCTTACGGCATATCTGTACGGATTTGCTGCTTTTGAGGTGCCAAGTATCGTGCCACCGAGTGTAAGTATCCCTGAGACATCGTCATATTGAAGCCTTCGATAGCGATTCAGTATTATCCCGTGGTAACCGTCTTCGATGCCGATAACTTCCATACCGCATTCAAGAATAGCCTTCTTGGTGACTGCTCGTATGACGGCGTTTATACCCGGGCAATCTCCTCCTCCCGTAAGAATGGCAATTCTATGTTTCTCTGCCATAGTACACCTCCGTCTTGATCCGAATGGGAGCCAACCCGCCGTAGGCGGGTAGCGCTCAAGTGGGCGTTATCCTGTTTCACTGTTGACGCCATGCAATCATACGCACTTGTATTTAACGCCATCCTACTGCACTGCCTAGGCTACCATCTGTGGACGAGCTTATCCATCTCAGCGATTTCATACTCTGTGTGCCTTGACCAAGTTCGTGCCTCCAGGAACAGCCAGAGGGAGTCCGGCAGTAATGACTATCAGATCTCCCCTTGCAGCAGTTCCTGTGGCCATGACCACTTCTGTCGCCTGCTCAAAGACATCCTCCAAGCTGAGAGGTTCCCGCCTTTTTACCGGGAGAACCCCCCAGGCTAGGGAAAGGCACCTCAGGACGTTCTCTGAGGGGGTCACAGCGATAATGGGCTGGCGGGGTCTGTATTTGGACACTCGTAAGGCTGTAGTTCCGCCCGTGGTGAAGGCTATGATGGCTCGAGCTCCTACTTGAGCGGCTATCTGGCAGGCTGCTCTAGTCGTGGCGTCGTTGACCTCAGGCAAAACATCCCACTCCTTCTCATAAAGCATTTTCCCGTAGGGAAATGCCGTCTCAGCCTCTAAAACTATTCTGGCCATCGTCTCTGTGGCTTCGACGGGGTATTTGCCAATGGCTGTTTCCCCAGAGAGCATCACAGCATCGGTGCCGTCCAAGACTGCATTGGCCACATCGGTTGCCTCCGCTCTGGTAGGGGTAGGCGACTCGACCATTGACTCCAGCATCTGCGTCGCTGTTATGGCTGGCTTACCCCTGTGGTTGGACTTCTTTATGAGCTGCTTCTGTGCCAATGGCACCTTTTCTATCCTTATCTCGATTCCCAGGTCCCCTCGGGCTACCATTATCCCCTCGCAAATCTCAAGGATAGCGTCGATTTCCTCCAGAGCCCCGGCCTTCTCTATCTTGACGATGATGGGTATGTCTGCACCCATCCCCGTAAGCAGTTCCTTAACCTCTTTTACCTGGCTGGCCGAAGAAATGAAGGAGAGGGCAACGAAGGTAGCATTCTGGGACAGGGCAAAATGGAGATGCTCCCCGAAGACATCCTTCATATCGCCAGCGCTACGCTTAAGTCCAGGGAGGTCAATGATGATGCCTGTGGTGAGCTTGAGCCTTTTACTGAGTTGGCGCACTTTGCCAATGAGCTGGCCATGCTCAGTCAAGGTGCCGTGAGCCAGATTAAACCTGGCGATGTCCATCCCTCCTTTTAGCATACCCTCAATGGCATCGGCAGATTTGCTGGCCGGGCCCAAGGTACACACTATCTTGGTGCGGCGTTTCATCCTATCTTGGTCTACCATCGCTTCTATTTTAAAGCTTTTTGCCACCCCGCTGGAAGCCTAGCTGGACTGCTATCCTAGCCAGAAACATACCTACCACGAGAACCGTTGGCATGCTTAGACAACACCGGGATGCTCGCCAATCCGCCTACGGCGGACTAGCCCCCGGCACGTCTCTGGTACATACTCCCATCCGCCACAGGCGGACAACCATTATACCGACCTCTCATACCTCAGGTGTCTCGCATGTATCTGAACGATATCGGCCTTCGTGCTTGTGCGCCAGGAAATTGTTGGCAGGGTGGAGAATTAGAGTAAGTCCCTTCTCAGCTCAATGATGTGGTCACGCAGTAGGGCTGCCTTTTCAAACTCCAGGTTTCTGGCAGCGGTCTTCATCTGAGATTCTAGCTCCTTGATCAGGCGGGCCACTTCATCCTTCGAGGCGGGCGTGGCTGTGGTGTAGGGAGCACGGGGCTCAGCTATGGCTTTTACCCGATCGGTTATATCCTTTATTGCTTTTCTTATGCCCTGAGGGGTGATGCCCTTTTCTCGGTTGTAAGCTTCCTGGACTTTGCGACGCCGATAGGTCTCGTCAATGGCAGCCTTCATTGATTTGGTGATGCGGTCGGCATACATGATGACATGACCATCAATGTGGCGGGCGGCACGCCCCATGGTTTGAACCAGGGCTCCTTCTGACCTCAGGTAGCCCTCTTTATCAGCGTCAAGTATAGCTACCAGACTCACCTCGGGCAGGTCAAGGCCCTCTCGAAGGAGGTTTATGCCGACAACCACGTCGTACACGCCAAGGCGAAGATCGCGCAGAATCTCCACTCTGTTCAGCGTGTCTATCTCAGAATGAAGGTAATGCGTCCTTACCCCCATTTCCCTCAGATATTCGGCAAGCTCCTCTGCCATTCGCTTGGTCAAGGTGGTCACCAGGCAACGTTCGCCGCGGTCGACCCGACTCTTAATCTGGTCCAGAAGGTCGTCAATCTGCCCTTTGGTAGGTTTGACCTCAATGGTAGGCTCGAGTAAACCGGTGGGGCGGACAAGCTGTTCTGCCACTTGCTGGCTATGCTCGTACTCATACGGTGCCGGTGTCGCTGACACGTAGATAGCCTGGTTGGCCCGCTGATCAAATTCGTCGAAGTTTAGAGGGCGATTGTCCAGGGCTGAGGGAAGGCGGAAGCCGTGCTCTACCAGGGTCTCCTTGCGACTCCGATCGCCATGATACATGCCTCTGATCTGGGGCAGGGTCATGTGTGATTCGTCGATAAGCACCAGGAAGTCGTCGGGAAAATAGTCGAGGAGTGTCCAGGGAGGGCTGCCAGGAGGGCGGCGTGACAGGTGGCGCGAGTAATTCTCTACTCCGGTGCAATAGCCTGCTTCCTGAAGCATCTCGATGTCATAGTTGGTGCGGGCCTCCAGCCTTTGTGCCTCCAGGAGCTTTCCCTGGCCTCTAAGCTCCTTCAGCCTTTCCTCCAGTTCGACCCGAATGTCGGCTATAGCGGCCATTAGCTTGTCGTGGGAAGTAACGAAATGCTTTGCCGGGTAAATATCTATCTGCTCACGCTCTGCCAGCAGTTCCCCCGTAAGCGGGTCGATCTCCACTATGCGCTCAATTTCGTCGCCCCAAAACTCAATGCGCACTGCCCTCTCTTCGTAAGCAGGCTGGATCTCCATGGTATCTCCGCGGATGCGAAACCTGCCTCGGGTGAAATCGACGTCATTCCGCTGATATTGCATGTCCACCAACTGGCGCACTATCTTGTTTCGATTACGTTTCTCACCTTTAGCTAGGCTGACCACAAAGTTGTGGTACTCCTCTGGCGAGCCCAGTCCGTAGATGCAGGAGACCGAAGCCACTATTACCACGTCTCTGCGCTGAAAAAGGGCGCGAGTGGCAGCGTGGCGCAGCTTGTCGATTTCCTCGTTTATGTCGGTCTCCTTCTCTATGTACGTGTCCGTTTGGGGGATATAAGCTTCAGGCTGATAGTAGTCGTAGTAGCTGACGAAGTACTCTACAGCATTGTTGGGGAAGAACTCCTTGAACTCAGTGCATAACTGGGCAGCCAAAGTCTTGTTATGGCAGATGACCAGGGTGGGCTGTTGCACCCGCTCGATGATATTGGCCATGGTAAAGGTCTTGCCGCTTCCGGTTACTCCCAGGAGCGTCTGGCGTCTATAACCCCGGGCTAGCCCCTCCGCTAGCTCCTCTACAGCCTGCGGCTGGTCACCGGTGGGCCCGAAATCGGAGATGATTTTGAACTGAGACATACAGTTAGCACTCCCCCACAGTTAGCTGACCTTCCTCCGTGGGTGTCAGTCGCCTCAGGCGACTGACCCGGTCGGAGTAGGTGAAGGAAGTGATTCCTTCACACCTCAAAGGGTATCTGGATTCTTCGCTACTCTGAAGATAGCATCTCTGTTGACGTGTGTCTATTCGTAATGCTGTCCCACCCCACCCTGAGATTGCTTCGGTCGCCTTAGGCGACCTCGCAATGACAGACGAGAGAAGGTCTACTTGCTTTGGTCATCGCCTTTAGACGTCATTGCGAGGAGCGACAGCGACGTGGCAATCTCTGGGGGATGGGCCGAAAAACCCCATCGCTGGCCACTGTAAGAACGTCCCTGCAAAGATCAACCGTGTTGTGCGCGTAGTATGGTAGGGTGGGTGGAGTGAAACGCAACCCACCTTTTCTGGAGGGATGTGGTGGTGGGTTCCGCTTTGCGGAACCCACCCTACAAATCTAGCGGGTATCACCTGGTATCTGCCTCCTGCTTTATTTTATAGTATAGGAGATGATTTAGCAGCATTTTTCATGACGTTATTGACCAGGATGGCGCTCCTGGTAGGGCAGGGTCGCTATAAGCGGTTTGCGACGGCCAGCCCCAGCCCGGCTTGACAAAATGGGGTAGCCTGGAGCATCTGCTCTAGGCGTGGTTGGAGCGGATGCTCCAACCTACCCCGGCTTTCAGACAGGCTCCCCAGCCTTGCCCGAGAAAGGTCGGGGCTCCCGTCTGCGAGTCGATCTCTTTAGTGCCGGAGTAACAGGACTATTGGATAAGCTCTAACAGATGTCAATTCCAGTTCAAAGAGGTCGCTTCGCCGGCACACCGGTACGGCGGGGGTAGCGCTGCGGAGTAGGAGATACCTTCTCTACAATGACCAGAGAGCGCTGCTCCAGCAATTCCAAGTCTATTTTCCTAACCTCTTTCACCTTGCCGCCGAGGATGTCTATTGCTCTGGCCGCTCGACTCAGCTCCGCCTCAATTGCCCCTTTTTTCTGGGCGATAGCGAGGCCACCCTCACGGCAGAAGGGCAGAGTCAACTCAACCACAGTGGGGAGCCTGGTCACCGCGCGGGAGACTACGATGTCAAACTTCTCGCGGTAGTCTGGATCGTGGGCGACCTCCTCAGACCGGCCGGTTAAGATGTTGACATAATCCAGCCCCAGCCTGTCAGTGAGGTGCTTCAGGAAAGCCGTTTTCTTGGCCACAGAATCCAGGAGCACCAATCTTATTTCCGGAAGGAATATCTTAAGCGGGAGCCCTGGCATTCCCGCTCCTGTTCCGACATCCATCAGGGTAAATCCCCTTTTTGCCCAGGGTGTGTCCTGTAGAGCTGGTACCAGGGTCAGTGAGTCCAGAAAATGCTTCAGTTGTACTTCTTCGTAGTCAGTGATGGCAGTCAGGTTGATCCTCCTATTCCACTCCACCAGTTCTTCATAGTAGAGCTGGAACTGCTGAGTTTGCTTTGCGGTAAGCACCAGCCCTAGCTGCTTAACACCGTGACTGAGCGTTTCTAACATTGCGGGCTCTCACATTTCCCTGGTTTCAATTTAGATATGGCATGAAACGTTGTGGTGCAGGGTGTCCAAGTTGTCGACTTGCCGGTCTGTGCTTATTGGGCTTGATTCGAGTTCAATAGGTAACTTTTTCGGCTTCAAGTCGGGCGATCTCTTCTTCAGACATGCCCAGGAGATCTCTCAACACGTAGCTATTGTGCTCTCCAAGCAAGGGTGAGCGCAAGCGGATCTCGGTTGGGTTATCAGATAGTCTCCAGGCTGAATTGGCAATGAAGTCTACGCCGGTGGCGGGGTGCTCGACTTCAAGATAGGTCTGCCTCTCCTGCAGGTGGGGATCGAAGAACCTTCCCTCGGTATCCAGGCATGGTGCCGCCGCTACTCCGAACTTCTGGAGAGTCTCTGTAACCTCATAGTAAGTGTAGTTGGCGGTCCACTCGGAGATAAGCTTATCCAGGTCCTCCTGGTTTCTGAGACGGCTATATTTGTCGGCAAACCTCTCATCCTTTGTCCAGGAGGGATTGCCGATAGCTTCACAGAAGTTCTTCCACTCCTCCTCGGTCTTGACGCCGATAGAGACCCACTTGTCTTCTTCTTTGCAGCGGTAGTTATTATGGGGGCACATGGTGGGGTAGCGATTGCCCTGTGTTCCCAGAACCGTCCCGTTCATAGTGTATTCCATGACAGCTTCGCCTGCTATGCTGATCACTGCTTCCAACTGGGCCATGTCGATAAACTGGCCCTTGCCTGTTCTCTTGCGGTAGTACAGGGCAGATAGGGCGGCAAAAGCGCCGTGGAGGGCGCTGTTTACATCGGCATAGGCCTGCTGTAGTCCTAACACGCGTTCGCCGTAGTAGCCCACCAGGCCATCAACTCCAGCGAGTCCCGTTAGGGAGGGTCCGTACGTTTGGGCATCCCGCAGAGGGCCGTAATGTCCGGCGGCGGGCAAAGAGACCATGATGATGCCGGGGTTTACCTCTGCCAAGGATTGATAGTCCAAGCCATGCTGTTTCAGTACCTTGGGAGAGAAGTTTTCCACCACTATGTCACTTATTTTGATCAGATTCTTAAGCAAAGGTATGGCCTGGGGTTGGGCCATGTCTATAGCAACACTCAACTGATTACGGACACCACTATGGAACCAGGGGTCTCTGTCCGGGTCTCTATCCAGATTGTCCGGGCTGAGTCTCATGGAGTCTATACGGCTCCTCGTCTCTATCTTTATCACTTCAGCTCCCAGGTCACCCAGCATAGTGGCCAGGTAGGGACCGGCAAATACCCAGCCGAAATTAATCACCCGGTAACCCTGGAGAGGATACTGCCCTGCCGCGCTCAAATAACTCCTCCTGTGCGGAGCTCTGCCAGCTCCTGTTTGCGGTATCCCAGCCGCTCACAGTAAATCTCCTCGTTGTGCTCTCCCAGGAGAGGGGCTGGTCTCTCTATTGCCCAGGGCGTTTCAGAGAACTTGCCGGGGGCGCCAGGATATTTGAAGGTGCCTGCAGCCGGATGGTCCACCTCGACAAAATACTCCCGGGTTTTGAGATGTGCGTCGTTTATCACCTCTTCCACATTCTTTACCGGAGCGAAGGGGACTCTCTTCTCCAGACAGAGTTCATATATCTCCTGTTTACTATGTGACATCAGCCAGGGTGCCAGCAGACCATCCATCTCGTCAGCGTATTTCAAGCTTAGCTCACGGCGGTCCTGGAACCTGGGTTCGTTGGCATACCACTCCGGCACCTTTCCATTGCCCATCAGCTCCAGGAATCTCTTCCACTGGTAGCCTTGAATAGCAATCATGCTCATAAAGCCATCTTTGCAGGGGAGGATGGTGTAGGGATACACTCCCGGGGTACGATGCCCCCATCTCATCCTCTTCATGCTGTGCATTATGAAAGACGTTTCCTGATTCCCGGTGTGGAGGGTAGCCCAAACCTGCGCCTCTGAGATATCGACCTGTTGTCCTTTTCCGCTCAACTCTCGGGCGAACAAGGCTGCCATAGCGGCTGTTGCGCCGGCTGCGCCGCTTTGATAGTGTCCCAGGCATAGCGGAGGAGTCAAGGGCTCGCGGCCTGGCTCACCGGCACAGACGCTCTGCCCCCCGAGAGCGCTGGAGTTGATGGCGTAACCCTTGTAGTCCTTATAAGGCCCGGTCTGTCCAAAGGCGGTGATGGACACCATGACAAGCGCAGGATTCACCTTTTGAACATTGGGATAGTCGAGGCCCAGTCTCTCCATTACGGCTGGGGCGTGGTCTTCTATTAGTATGTCGGCTGTCTTCAATAGCTCCTTCAGGATCCTTTGCCCGGTGGCTGTCTCCACATCCAGGGTGATGCCGAGCTTGTTTGAATTCAGGTAGAGGAACAGCCCACTTTTCTCGGGGTGGGGTATGTGGTCGGGGAAGGGTCCACGCTGCCTGGCTTCATCGCCAACGCCGGGCTTCTCTATTTTGATTACCTCGGCGCCCATGTCGGCGAAAAGCTTGCCGCAGTAGGGTCCGGCGATAAAATCGGCCCACTCAAGTACCTTCAATCCGGCCAAGGCCTTATCGCCCATTACGAGAGAATTATACCCGGGGACGACTAGATTCCGCAAGGCGCTGAACCGGTCAAGCCCCACAAGGCATCCATGGCCGAAAACCTGCGGCCATGCCTTTGGCGTATTCAACAACACGCCCTTTTGTTGACGAGACTGGTTCCCCCACAGTGGTTCACCAGGGGAATGTCTTAAGATTTGTATTGCGGCTTCGATGAAAGGCGGGCAAATGATATAATTAGGACGAGATTCAGGGCAGTGGTAGATGTTGTGTCTAACGGAAAGCTTGCTTCGACGGCATTCTGCGCCTTCATAGAGAGCCAGTTTAGTAGGGCTGATCTAGCTCACCTTTGTAAAGAAAAAGGGTCTAAGGTCACCGGAAGCAAGAAGGCCCTCGTTCAGAAGTGTTTGCAGCTTTACCCCCCTGCAGAACTGATGAAAAGGTCTAAGCTCGCCCAAACGCTCTCGTGGCACGCTGAACTCATCATTGCAGCCCTGCTCCCTGGGGAAAAGAGGATGGGGAGCATCCTTGACTGTGAGTTAGCGTGCATCGTTTTCGCTCAGGAGCTACCTGCACCAGCTTTCGGAGAGGTTACTAGAAGGCTCCTTTCCGCAGCGGAGTCAAGAAGCCGTTTCGCTAGGCGAGTGTACCAGCTAAGGAGAAGCGGGGTTATCCTACTGGATCGCGGTACGCGAGCGTACCGCATAAACCCCCTGATGAAGGAGTACTTAAACGAAATATTTGGCTCAATCAGTGGCGATGACGTCTTGCGCGACATCGAAGACTATGTCTCTACGGTCATTGGCGAACGCTTTTCATTTCAGGCAACACGTACCCTGCCCCAGTTGCCAGTAAAGGACATCGGTAAAGGAAGCTGGTCGGACGCACCATTTAAGACCTGGGTTAGCAAGACTGAAGTCGCCCAATTCTTAAGATGCAAATACAGGGTATTCGTGGTGCACACGAGGAATTTGTCCTTGGATGAGGTGAGAGATGCCAGGACCATAAGATTTCTTCTACAGAGGGGAAGTCAATTCGAAAATAGCCTTATCGCTGGGATGCCATTCGAAGAGGTAGCTAGCCTAGAGAGCGTCATTGACAAGAACGTAATATTCAGAACACCTGAAATCATTCAAAACCACGAACTGGGAATAAGAGGCATAGTCGACCTCATTCTGGTAGAAGAAGGCAAGTTATATCCCGTTGAGATTAAATATCACAGATATGTGAGCGAGTCGGATCGACTTGAGCTTGCTTTCTATTGGAAACTCCTACAGCCATTACGAAGAGGTGAGCCTGGTCCCAAAGGGTTTGTGCTTTTGAACACGGGCGAGTTCGTAGAAGTTGCTCTGGTAGAAAAAGACTTTGTCACTTTGGATCGCCTGCTGACCGAAATACGGGACGTCAAGGAAGTGGGAACAGAACCGATTCTTTGCAGTGAGTGTGGCTTCTGCAACCTGCGTGGCGAGTGCGTCCCCCGCGTTCGTGAGAAAGATGGGCTAAGTTCAGTACATGGAATAGGCCCAGTAAGACATGAGGAACTTCTGAGCTTGGGAATCAAAGATGCTCGTATGTTCGCAATGAAAGCCCCCGAAGAACTTTACCCGGTGTGGCGCCAATTGACTCCACACGCGCCGACCGTTCGTGAAATTCGTCAAATGCAAACCCATGTCAGGTCTTTGCAGGAGGGAAGGCCCATATACTTCGGCTCTACGGGCTTTCCTGTTGGACGCAAATTGCTCATCATAGACCTCGAGTACGACAATTTCGCTTGCATCTGGCTACTGGGGTTGCTTGCCTCAGACATGCAACGGACACAGTGCTATCAGCTTTTTGCCGATGAAATGAACCAGGAAAAGGAGAACTTGGTCAGATTTGCAGCCTTGCTGAAGCAATACACCAGACATCAGATAATTACTTGGGATGGCCTTCGCGCTGATCTTCCCCAGCTCGAGGCAGCATGGCGTAGGCACGGTTTACCCTCAAAAGAACTCGAACAGTTAAAGAGGAGGCATAGGGATTTTTACCAGTTTTTCCTTCGTAACTGCAGACTTCCTTTAGTGTCATTTGGGCTAAAAGAAGTGGGAGGATACTTTGGATTCAAACGCAAATATGAGTACATGGACGGGATAGAGGCTCAAATGCTGTACCACCAGTACTTGGAGACACGGATGTCGAGCATAAAGCACAAGTTACTGGAGTACAACAGGGAGGATTTGGAGGCTACGCTCTTTGTCGTCGACCGACTCCGGTCGCTTGCTAATGGCGAACGTTTGTGGGCGTAGGCAGGGATTGCAAACCCATCTATTCAGCGCCTCGCTTAATATTCCTGACTTCAGTTACATCCACTTGCACAGCGAGGTCTTATGCTTCGCAGATAGGCTGAAGCGCAATCAAAGCCACTGTGAATGTGGGGAATGTATCCAACCGCTATTCTGGGGCCCATCAGGCTCTGTCGTAGCTTGCCCTATCACGGAATCAGATCAAGGATGCTGGTTGAGTCTCTCTCTGGCTAGAAGTGCCGCCCCGATTGCCCCTGCGATTTGGGGGTCCTGGGGCAGCCTCATTACGCTTACCCCTAGTTTGTCCTCCAATATCTTGACCAGGCCCTCGTTCTTGGCACATCCGCCGGTGAGAGCTACGTCTTCAACAAGGCCAACCTTTCCTACCATGGAATTCAACCTGCTGGCTACTGAGTTGTGGAGGCCGGCTACGATGTCGGCCAGATCAACGCCCTCGTTAACCAGGGTTATAACCTCGGACTCAGCAAAGACGCTGCACTGGCTGCTGATTTTTGACGGGTTCTTGCCCTGGAGGGACAGCCGTGAAAGCCCGTCAAGGCCACAGTCGAGCACCCTGGCCATGGCCTCGAAAAACCTCCCCGTCCCGGCAGCGCACTTGTCGTTCATGGTAAACTCGACAACCTTACCCTCAGGGCTCACCGACATCACCTTGCAATCCTGCCCACCGATGTCGACCACCGTTCTCACTGTGGGACACATCCAGTAAGCACCCCGGGCATGACAGGTTATCTCCGAAATATTCGTCGTAGCAAAAGGGACCTTTAGCCTACCGTAGCCTGTGCCCACAATGTAGTCCAGGTCCTCAATAGACGACAGGCCAGCCTTTTCGATCGCCTCGTCCATAACCGTGCGTGCCGTCGCCTCGGGCTTGGTGGTGGATGGGATAATGATGTAGGACGCGATTGTTCCGTCCTTCATGACGACTGCCTTACCAGTAGCAGAACCTACATCACAGCCTCCAACAATCATCTCATTTCCTTCCCTTCTTTTGTCACTGCGATCATAAGCAACATCGATGGGCACACTAACCCAGCCCCATGGTGGTAAAGTACCGGCTTAGCCTCTCCTTTATCTCGTCCATGGTCGTAAACCTGGGGTCAAAGATGTCAACTGTGCCCATATCCAGAAATGCAACCCCCAGGTCGCGGCAGACCTCCCTCATCAGTCCGAGGCTGGCAACCTGGTCCTTGTGGCCTACGTGAGTCGGCGGGATGACACCGTCTATTCTATAGTCTTTGATCATTCGCGCTAGGTCGCCGAGTAGTGTATCTGCCGTACCCCGCACCTGCCTGACCATGATCTGGTCGCAAATAGTCCTTTTACCCAGCCCCTTGAACATGGTGTACTCGCTTGAGGTGTCAATTAAGGTGAATGGGCAATAGCTGCTCATATCCATGACGATATTCGCCCGCCACTCCTGCTCCAACCAGGCAGCCAAATCCCTGAGCCAGAAGGCGAAGACGTCAAACCAGAGTACCCTGATCTTTTCGGGATCCAGCCAGCCCTTCTTCGCCCGCACCCGCTCCTCGGCATCGGCAACCATGTCCTTTAACCAGGCGGTGCATCTGGGATCACCGGACCAGTAGATTTGAACTAGAGGATACAACTGCGCTGCCAGATCCCAGCCGTGAGGACATGGCACCGCCCGTCGCAGCTCGTTGTACTCCGCCCACAGCTCGTACTGCTTGTTGGACTCCTCTATTACCTCCCGGAGCCGGTCAATATCCAGCCTCTTCCCGGTCTGCTCTTGGAGGAAGGACACCAGCCCCTTAATTTCACCAGCATAGTAATCCAGAGTTCGGTCATCCTCCCAATAGGGTGGATCAAGGGAGTAATACGGAATGTCGCGCCACTCTTTGTGAACCCTGACCGCCTCGTGGAAGCCCAAAAGGGCATCGCAGGGCTCAAGCTTGTGAATAATCATGGTGGGAGTTGGCATAAGGCCGGACTTTATGTAGTACAATGCCAGCCTGAGGAGGCTGCAATTGTCCTTAGCGAGCCCCAGTTTATCGCAGTCCTCAAGATCCCTCATGACGAAGGGAGCCTGAGACTGCTGGAAATGGTGTCCTTGAATGCAGTAGTAGTGGATATCCATGGCTCTGTATATCTCCGGGCAAACAGACCAGTAGCTCGCCAGCAATGGCTTGCCTTCCTCCACACATCGTATTGTCTCTTCATAGTCTTCTGCCTGGGCCTTCATAACTGGCGTCCACAGCTTGGTCTCGTCAACTGGCAACTTGTCAAACTCCTTGAGGGCAGCCGTATACCAGTCGAGGTCCTCCCTGATCCGTTGCAATCCTCTTTCCCTTCTCTCTGTTTTGCTGTTTGTAGCCATTGTTCACCTGCCTATACTTTCCAGAAGAGCCTGAACCCTGGTTCTCAACTGGCCGACGGCAGCCAAAAGGTATTCCCTGTCCAATGTCAGATGAGGAATGCCGTCGTCCTTGAAGTCCTGGTCGAGCATGTAATGCTCATACGCCCACCCATCGCAAAACATCAGCCGCTGACCAATAACCGCGTCTACCTTGAACTCTCGGATCATTTGCCTGACGAAAGCAGCTCTTTTTTCGTGGGAGCCGAAAAAGCGCGGACAGGTGGGACGGTCTTTTATGTAGTATCGAGCAAGGGCCTCAAGAGGCTCCGGTGTTCCCTCATCCACATCCTCCCACATGACTTTGGTGCCAAAGCATAGCATATCGGTGACCACCAGGCCGCCCTGGTCCTCAATCACCTTGATGTAGGCCGGATCATCAAGTATGCCGCCTAATATCATCAACCTGGCCCGGTAGTCAGCATTGCCGTCCGCCCCGCTTATTTCATCCAGCAGCTCCTTCAGCAATTGATTGTATCGCTCTGTGGGCATGGCAGTGCCAGCTACTATGACAGTCAGCGTTTCGGCACCGGTAATCGGCGGGTTTTCCCCTTTTCTGAGTTTGTAAAGCTTCCTCTGCAGACGCCGCTTTTGATTGTGGAGTTTTATTGCCTCCCACAGACGCTCATCAGTGATTTCCACGCCGAAGTGCCTCTCCAGGCTTTCCTTGAAAACTGTCAGTTCCTCCTGATACCAGCTCACCTGCTTTTCGCCGGTTTTCTTGGGAAGGCTGAGAAAGTGGAGGAAAGAGGGGGTCTTCATCTTGCGCTTCCAGTTATCGTACACGCGGCGGACGTGGTCACAACTGTTGACCCAGACAGCCCCATCGAGAAAATCGTACTCCCCGCTGAGCGCCATATTGAAGCAGTTGCGGACAAAACTGCAATTGCAATCGCTCAAATATCGGTCTGCCAGCTCTGTCCCCGTGCTCCCTGTGGCTCTCATTCGGAAGGGGAGAAAGCCAGCAGCGGTGATGATCTCCTCTGGCGCATAGGAGCAGAAGTACCCCGCCACCTTACCCCCCTGCTCCTTCCAGCTCCGTAGTGCGGGATTAACAATGGTCTCTGTGGCTTCAGCGAATTCCTGCAATGCCGGCGACTCTATCTTTGTATCCAATTGATTTTCTCCCTTTCGAGGCGACCGTTTTCCGGGTTGCCCTACTCAGTCTGTGCTGCTGAACAACAGTGCTGTGTCAAGGTTGATGGAGACTCTCCGACCACTGACCATATTACACGCCTGGTTCATCTCTGGTCAACTTTCTGGCGCTCTTTCCATTCCCATCTCACCCCCCACCAGGTCGAAGCTCCACAACGAAATCTCCGAGGCCACATCTTTGAAGTGCCGGTTTCGCCCTGGGGATGAGGCATTCTTCGTTGTAATACCTCACTATATCCAAAGCAAAGGTATTAAGGCTAAGACCGAGAACCACGCTATTCCACCTTTCCACGTCTTTTTCAAGTCTTGTGCCTCTCCTCTGCTTCTGGAACAGAGCTTTCTCTGTTTACTCTATAACGAGGGGGATCCAATCGCTAAGCCTCACCAGATCCTCGGCCTCGGCGCTCCATTCATGTATGGCCACGTGATCTATTAAGTACCGTTTGGTATCGGTGAAGCCCCATTCGTGGAGGCCCTCCCACTTCATCTTAAGCTCTACGGCCTCGTCATAGAAGGCTTGACCGTCAAAATTCTCGGCGCCTGCCGCTTCTACTGCCTTCCTCAAGGTCTCAAAGAAAGGATACATAATCTGAAATCCACCTTCATACGATGCCCCCATCCTGCCTTCCCCAAGGTGGTACTTACCACTGACCTGTTTAGCCAGGTCGACTGTCGGAGACGGTTCATTCCACCATGGAACAATATTACAGGTCAACTTTCCGTCAAGAGCTTCCCAGCCACACAAGTCTGTATAGAACTCGTAGTAACCAATATTGCCAGAGTCAGAAATAAACGTTGCAGTATACCCCTTGGCCCGAAAGTCCCTCATGAAAAAAGCTCCTGCAAAGAGGTATGGATTTATGTAGTCACAGTCTTTCAGCTTTTCTATCTCATTATCACAGCTCATTGTGCCCACAGGAGACATGAAACCGCCTACCCAGTCAAACTTGTCTGGGTGAGCCTGGCAATACTCCCTCATTGCTCTCTCCATGTTTAGGTTCATGGGCTCACGCCAACCATAAAAGCCAATCCTGGGAAGTCTTTCGCTGTAATCCCAGTGTTTTTCGCTGATCCATTTTAGGACGGTATTTATCTGATAAGAGATATGAGAACTAAAGATAAATACCCATCCTGGAGGTTCCGCCGCGAAGTCGGTGTAACTCACGGTACCTATGGGAACCTTGTCTCTCTCTGCAAAGGGTTTCAGTGTTTCTGCCGTTAATTCGTGAATGCCAATAATTACCTTTGCCCCTTGGTCTCTACACCACTCATAGCCGGGTATGTCCCTAGCAGGGTTGAACTGGTTGTCATAAGTGACTACTTCTAATCTCGCCCCAGGTATGAGGCCTTCTTCATTGTAATATCTGGCTAAGTCCTCTATCGCGTGATGCAGAGGAATCTCCGCGGGTGAGGCTGGACCTGTAAGATCTATTAGCTCGCCTATTACGATAGTCACCCCTTCTTTTTCTTTATCATCGCCGCAACCCATGCACAGCACAGCTATTAAGGCCAGGACCAAGAAACAAGCTATTCCCCTTTTCCAATGGTTTTTCATGTCCTGCCTCCTTCTGCTGGCGAAAGACTGTAGCTAATACATACAAGAAAGGCTGCCACGCCATACTCGCAGTGGTAGCACAGCCGTCATAGCCTAAGGGCCTTAGACCCGTGACTTTACATCCCCTGATTTATCACGCTTTGCCCTTCTCACCGTCTTCTATTCTTCTTACGTGCTTGGGTACTTATAAGACCTGTCGGCGGAAAAGTCAAGGCCAGCGGTCTGCCCCCATGGCAAGAGTGGCTTCATGCCACTGCCTCAGCGCGGGGGATTTTACTCGCCTTCGCCAAAAAAGCTTATAATAGGGTCAATCGATAAGGGGCTGGTTCCCAATCTGTTCATCTATGGGGATGGCACATCACGTCTGGAGATTATCAAGGATGTACCGAGCCGTATGCGCCCGCCGCAGCCAGGAAAACCTGTTCCTTTATAGAAATCGCGCTGCGCGGAGAAACCGAGCAAAACCAAGAAATGGGGACGAGTATGACAGCCTACACAATCGATTTTGAGCCAATAGGACGAAGAGGACAATGCCGGGAGGACGAGTCTCTCCTGGATTGTGCCCGCCAGGTCGGCGCTGGCATTGTTAGCGTATGCGGTGGCCAGGGTAAGTGCCAGTCCTGTAAGGTGCAGGTTCTGAAAGGATCTGTCTCGGGACCAAACTCCAATGAGCGAGAAGCCCTTTCATCCCAGGAATTACAGGACGGCTGGCGTCTGGCCTGCGAGGCCTATCCAACCAGTGATTGCAAGGTGAGCGTGCCATCTGAGTCCATGGCCACACCGCAACGGACTCAGGTGGAAGGGTTGCAGGTGACCGTTCAACCGGAGCCACCCGTTCGTGCCTACCAGGCAAAGTTACCAGCCCCGACCTTAGAGGAAGTGGTGGCTGACGCGGACAGTCTGCTGGGGACGCTAGACCAGCAGCACCAATTACAATGCCGCAGGATTGATATCGATGTCCTGCGTACCCTCTCTGCCCGGTTGCGGTCGTGGAAGTGGCAGTGTCAGGCTTCGGTTCGGAAGGACGAGGTGGTAGCTTTGTGTACTTGGCCAAGCCGAGAGCTGGGGTTAGCCATAGATCTGGGCACCACCAAGGTCGCCGGCTACCTTGTTGATTTGAGCGACGGCCGCACTCTGGCGGCTAAAGGGATTATGAATCCTCAGATCAGCTATGGGGAGGATATCATCAGCCGGGTTACCCGCGTCGTAGCCTCGCCGCCTGAGGGCGTGCACCTGCAAAGGCTGGCTGTCGAAGCACTTAATGAGCTGGCTGTGGACCTGTGCGCCCAGGTTGACACCGACACAGAGAGGATTGTTGAGGCAGTGGTGGTAGGCAATACCGCTATGCATCATCTATTGGTCGGTTTGCCAGTGAGGCAGCTTGCCTTATCTCCCTTTGTCCCCGCGGTCAGTGGTGCCCTGGATATCAAGGCCCGCGATTTGGGCTTGCATATCGCTGCAGGGGCCTACGTGCACCTGCTGCCCAACATCGCTGGTTTTGTGGGTAGCGACCATGTGGCCATGTTGCTGGCAACTGAAGCCTGGCAGGCTGAAGGGCTGGTAGTGGCCCTGGACATCGGGACCAACACCGAGGTCTCTCTAGTAGACAATGGGAAGATAACTGCTGTCTCGTGCGCCTCTGGGCCTGCCTTCGAAGGCGGTCACATTAAGGACGGTATGCGCGCTGCCAGCGGAGCTATTGAACGGCTGCGGATAGAGAACGACAGCGTCCAGTACCACACCGTTGATGAAGCGCCGCCGGTGGGCATTTGTGGCTCAGGTGTACTTGACGCCATGGCCCAGCTCTATCTCGCCGGAGCCATCGACGAACGTGGCAGGATGACGGATACTCACCCTCTTGTTCGAACCCGCGATGAGCAGCGCGAGTTTGTACTGGTTGGAAAGGAGACACGAGATAAAGGTCCAGACATCGTTATCACTCAAGGAGATGTGCGAGAGTTACAACTGGCTAAGGCGGCCATCCGCACCGGTATCCAGACGCTATTGGAAACGCAGGGGCGCTGTGAAGAGGAAATCGGTCAGGTGATAATTGCGGGCGCCTTCGGCACCTACATTGATCTGTCCAGTGCGCTAACCATCGGTATGTTACCATCCTTGCCACTTGACCGCTTCCGGCAGGTAGGAAACGCTGCCGGGATGGGATCGAGGCTGGCTTTGATCTCGCTTGAAAAGCGAGCGCAGGCACAGAATATAGCCTCTCGAGTCCACTATATTGAGTTGAGCACCGCGCCCAATTTCACCGACACTTTTGTTCAGGCAAGTTACATAGGACGGTACAGGCTCGCACACGGCAAGAGGGAAGTGATTGACTGATGAGAACGAGGATATCAGGGGCGAGCGAAGTTAGAAGATCAAAATTCAAAAAGCAAATAGTCGGGGCCATGCGACTCTTGGAGCCACAGAATCGCCCCCAGAAGGGGGCTCCCACATTTGTCTTGTGTGTAGGAGCGCCTTTCCAGGCGCGAAAATAAGCTCTATAGGTGTGGACGTCTCTGTATGCTTGCCTCAGGCGTAGAGACCGTTATTTTAGTGCTTCCCCATCCCTGGGAAGGCGTCAAGGTCAACCTCCGAGGGAGCTGGGGCGGGTATCTGTTCGGCTTCGGGCCGCCTCTCCAGCCTCATTGACTTTGTCTGGCATCCCACAACACATACGCCGCACCCGATGCAGAGGTCCCTGTCAACGTCGGCGAACTCATCAACCTCTATTGCTTCCACCGGGCAGCGCTTGGCGCAGGTCTTACATGCGGTGCATGTTTCTTCGTCGCTCCTGGCAACGAAAGCAGTGGGCACCATCAAGTGTGTTAGCCCTATGTCTCTGCCTATCATGGCGATACAGCAGTCGTTGCAGCAATTACACACGGCGTAGTGGGGGTCAACGGTGTGGACGAGGCCGTCCTCCTCGCATTTCCTCAGGATTTCGATGGCCTCATCACAGGTAATCTGGCGGGCCAGGCCGTGCTCCACAGTCCAGCGGCTTAAATCTCCAGCGTGGATACACGTTTCCAGCAGGTGATTGCAGTGACGGCCGGGCTCATCAAGCCAGCGCCACAATCTGCAAGGGCAGGGGGAGACACTCCAGTGATCATTCTCCTTTATGACCTCGAGTATGTTCTCGGAGGGAAGGGCATCGCCGGGCAGTGCCGCCGCGGCCGGCCATACCGGGGTCATAGGCCCCATCATCGGCGTCAGTCCTTCCTTGATCCACGTGTACTTAAACTTGTTCCACAGCTTGTTCAGTTGCACCGTCCACGGGAACTTCACGTTGCCCCAGCTGCACGTCTCAGTGATTCCCATGAGCACTAACCCCGCCGCCCGATAGGCTGGGTCTTCTACTCCGGGGTCGATCCACATGGTGCCCTTGTCGGCCATGGTGTTGAGCATCTTTTTCAGGTTTCCTTTCTCGATGCCCGTCTTCTCCGAGATTTCATCGAGTTTCCCGCCGGCGAGCCCTACCTGGACGGCCAACCCCGCCTCCTCGGGCGTGTATTGCAGGCGCAGGATTTCTATGAATTCAGGGGTCTTCATTGCCGGTGACCCTGTGGGAGCAGTAACCAATATGTCTGCTAGCTTATCGTAAACGCCATTCATCGCCATGGCTTTACCTCCTGATACTTCTCGCAGCTAACAAGGCAGGGTGTCGGCTCCTTCAATGAGTTCCTGCAGTGCCTTGACCGTAGCCGGTCACTTATTGCTCGGCATTTCGCATGTCAACTGCTGTGCCTATGTTAGACACCTGCTCACTGGCTGTCAAGGCAGCTGTTTTTTACACTGAGCCAGCGGGGCTATATAATGGGGCTGCTATGAAGGCAATGGTGATGTTACCTACCTACAACGAGAGAGAGAACATTGAAAAGATCGTCAATCAGATCCTGGCCCAAGATGACATAAGAATTGTGATCGTGGACGATAGCTCGCCGGATGGGACGGGTGAGATGGCCGATAGGCTGGCCGGGCAGAACCCGGGTAGAATCTGGGTGATTCATCGCCAGGAAAGAGGCAGGGGGACAGCGGGTATTGCCGGATTCAGATATGCCCTGGAGCAGGACGTTGACTGCATTATAGAGATGGATGCCGACTTCTCGCACGATCCGGAATACATCCCGCAATTTCTGGATGAAATCCTGGAATATGATGTGGTCATTGGCTCTCGGATGGTGAAGGGAGGCAAGTCGGTCAGGACCCCGTCGAGGAAAATAATCAGCAGTGGCGCCAATCTGTACACTCGATTACTGCTGGGGCGGCACATCAAGGACTGGTGTGGTGGATATAAGTGCTACAGGCGAGAGGCACTGGGTTCCTTGGATTTCGATCGGTTCTATTCCACCGGCTACTCCATCGGAATGGAAACACTATACAGGCTGACAAAGAAAGGTTTCCGCTGCGTCGAAATACCTATTGAATTCACCGACAAAAGGACGGGCGCATCCAAGTTCTCGACCAGGGAGATTGTCAGGTATATGATTACCGTGCTGCGGCTGAGGTTCAGGCTCTAGGCGAGGCAGAGTTTCCTCATTACCTTAATGAGGCCGCCGATCATAGGTTCAGCCAAAGGCATTACTACCCAAGAGATAAGGAAGCTGGTGAGTATTGCCAGAACTGCCCCGGCCACTATGTCCGAAGGCCAATAGACGGCGGCGTAGATTTTGGATAGGGGCATGAGGACAGCAGGGATAAGCATCAGATACCCGAGTTTGCGGTTCTTTTGCCACAGGCCAGCAGCCGCGCCAAAGGTGACTGCTGCTGTGTTGCTGGGGAAGGCCGGGTCGTGGATTTCGTAGAAAATCTGGGCTATGGTAGCCTTCAGTTCGGGCAAAGCTTCAAAAGGGTGTGGGTGGCTATATATGTGATTGGCAGCCAGAATGAAGCCAGAAGTAAATCCTATGGTGATAAAGGCACAGATGACTGCCCGTTGATAGTTCTCCCGCTCAGCCGTGCCCTGGCCCAAAAACCATATAGCCAGCAGAATAAGGGAGATGGTCACCGGGATAAAGTAATCGCTGGCCAACCAGATCATAATCCTGTCCAGCGCGGCGGACTTACCCACCAGGTCGTTGATCCATAGGATTATCCTCTCATCTATCCCGGTCATTTAATCTTCCTTTGACCTGAAGTTGCGTTTGACCGCCTCGTAGTAGCTCATTTGCCTCAGGGTGTCCAGCCCCTCGCTATTCTCATTTTCGTTGCGCTGCCCCCTGCGCCGCAGGAGGCCAATCAGGGAGGAGACAGCCAGGGTGAAAAGGAGGGCCGCGAAGGCTCCCATACAGAAATTGTAGAACTGCCCTGAGCCTTCCAGCCCGGGCTGGCGCATTACCGTATCAATGCGGTCGTCCCGTACGAAGAACCACCAAAAGGAGCCTATTATTAGCAGGAGGGAGAAGGGATAGGCCAGGACTGGCTTTTTGAAGAAAAGCAACCCTTTGAGTTGGGTCCGGGCAGCTACCAGTTGCAACACCCCTACGGAAGCAGTAAAGATGAATATTAGGTATTCCGCACGGGTTACTATCTCACGGGTTACTACCTCAGTTGCTGCCAACTCGTTCACAGTTCAAATGCTATGCCACCGCCTTGCTGCGGTGGACAGGAGTGCACCAGTCGATGTATTTGGGGTTCTTACCCCGTATCACATCAAAATAAAGCTGTTGCAACTTCCTGGTGATTTCGCCCACTGCTCCTTCACCCACGCTACGATGGTCAATCTCAATAACCGGGGTTACATGGGCTGCAGTCCCTGTCAGGAAGCACTCGTCGGCAATGTAGAGCTCGTTGCGGTCGACGGATCTCTCAATAGTGTCAATGCCCAGCTCATTCTTGGCCAGTTTCATGATTGTATCCCGGGTGATGCCCACCAGGATATTGTCCGATGAGGGAGGAGTAACCAGGTTGCCTTCGAAAACGAGGAAGATATTCTCCCCGCTCCCCTCAGAGACATGGCCGTCATGGTTGAGAAGGATAGCCTCGTCGAAGCCGTTTTCCCAGGCTTCTGTTTTGGCCATGGCGCTGTTGACGTAGAGACCAGTCACCTTAGCCCGTGGGGGAATCACGTTGTCATCGATACGGCGCCAGGTTGAGACACAGCATCTGGCACCCTTGTCTATATCGAGATAGGGCCCGAAAGGAGTAACGAACATGAGGAAGTCATCCTCTAAATCGTGCAGCCTCACCCCCACAGCCTGGGAGCTTTTGTATGCCAGGGGACGAATGTAGATGTCTTCCTGGTAGTCGTTCCTCTCTGCCAGTTCCACCGTGAACCGGCACAGTTCGTCAACGCTGTACCGAAGGTTGATTTTCATTATGTGACAGCTTTTGTGCAGTCTCTGGTGGTGGTCTGCGATGCGAAAGAGGTACATTTTCCCCTCTTCGCTATTCCAGTTACCTCGGATGCCGTCGAAGCAAGCAGTGCCATAGTGGAGGGCGTGAGTCATAATGCCTAGCTTGGCTTCAGAGAGGGGCACGAATTGTTTATTAAAGAAAGCAAAGTCTGCCACAGGCATCCTCCTTCTTTCGGTGGGCTGGTTAGTTCGGGTTGCTGAAAGAGCTTGCGGGTGGTATGCGACCTATGTTTCCTCCTTACTCTCAGTGCTTCAGGGAGGAGCCCACCCCCTATTGAGAACCGGTATTTATATTGTCCCTAATTATAGCCATTGTCTTGTCGCGACACAAGCACCTGGGCACATAGCACGTTTAGCGATGTCTTCTGTCATTCTGTGAGGTAGGAGTTGCCTTAGGCGACCGTCTGTTGACCTTAGGCGAGCGAAGAATCCATGGTCTTCGGTCGGCAGAGTCGCCTCCGGCGGCTCGACGCTGTAAGGGCCTCTGGTGCCCTTGGGAGAGAAGGAAATTTCTTGGCCAATAGGGTAAAATAGGAGGCTGGGCCGTTAGCTCAGAGGAAGAGCACCTGACTTTTAATCAGGAGTGGGATGTCCCACTGAGTCCCCCCAGATACGATTTTGTGCTGTCCTGTCGATGACCATGACTCAGTTCGTAGCTGGGTGTGCTACCCTGTGCTGGTTGGTGCTAACCAGTACGTTTGCAAAATGTTTGCAAAAAACGTCTTATGTGAGGAGAATATTACCTTGCGAGAGACTTGTGAAATAGTCTACGTGAAACTGGGTCCGTGGATTACTTAGACCCCATCTACCCAGCTCTACGAATTATGCTGGCATAATACAAAAGATGCCCTTCCTGCTGGAGCGTAGAAATAATACTATTAAGATCCCCAAGTTCCTCGCCCCGCAGGCCGCGCTCTCCAAGTTCCAGTGCTGCCCTAGTCAAACTCTCCCAGTTGACCCAACGACCCGGGGGAAGAGGCTCGCCTGGAGACACGGTTATGACTCTTATCTGGCGTCCCAATTCCACAGCGTACTGAACTTTCCCTTCACGTGATTCCTGCAATCTTGCACTACTGTCGACCCCCTGGGCTAATGCCCCAAGGCCATGGTGCGTTTCAAGCCAACCGAAGGTGGAACCGAGAATGAAGTTGACCCAAGTCACCCGCCGGTCCTCCCCCTTCAGCAGAGATTGAACCCCTCTTGACCGAAGCAAAGCCGCCTTTTCTTCTTCAAGCCCGCAAAGCAACACAGCGATCTTCAGCCCTTCGCTCTCTCTGCGGAGATGGATAAGGTCTGTGGAGGCTTGTCTGGATCTTTGCCTAATTGAGACAATTAACCTCTTAGAGTCTCTGACGGCTTGTTTGAAGCTATTCCGATATGCCATCACGTTTCCCCTATGCGCTTCTTCGCATCCTCTATAATTTTCTGCAACTGCTCCCGAGATTCATCGCCTTTCGCTGCCATTTCGGTCATCTGGCCAACTTCAACCCCTGCGTTGAGTATAACCTTGAATAGAGTATCAACCTCTTTGCTTGCGGACTTGATTTCCTTTGTGAGTTGCGAGCCAGCCTTCGCCATCTGAGACCTAATTTGATCTGCTGCCTGTGCTATGACTCGGCTCCCCGTGGAAGCAGCCTCCTTAATCGCTCCTTCAAGACCGGCCTTAGTTTCTTTAAGAGTGCTTATCTCACCATGTAGCGAGGACAGTTCGCTCTTCATCGCTTTTCTTTGATTCTCAAACTCTAAGATGTCTCCGAAAATGTCCACGCTGTCAAAGAACTTCCGGTTGGTCGCTTCCCCACTAAGCCCTTCCTTTTCGCCTATCTTCTCCAGCACACTCCGAAGCCTGGACAAATGCTTCTCTGCGAAGCCGATGGTTTTCAACCTGTTGACCTCCTCTCCTTTCACTCCAATCTCAGCCTCCAATGTGATCTTCTTGCTCTCAAGTTCCTGTACCTCATCACGTATCTCGGCATAATGGGCAACATGGGAAGATAAGGCGTCCTTCTCATCTTCAAGCCTTTTCTTTTCCTGTTTCAATGCTTTTATGTCTGAACCAAGGTTCCCCACTTCCAACTTGAGCTCTTCCCTTCTTCCCTCAAGCAAGCCAACCTCTTCATTGAGCCTTGTGTTCTTCTTGCTGAACTCCTCATACTCACTGACAATTTCCTCAAACGGTTTACCTTCCCTTTCTTCCAGTTCCCAAAGTCTCATAGCTGCTTCATAAAACCTCTCAGCAGTAATGTCGTCAAGGCGGAAGTCTTTGACAAGGTTAGCCCACCTATCGATGTCCTCTAGGGCTACTCCCAGGCTCTGAAATCGGTCAAAGAACAGGACACCCAGAGCAGCCTGAGATGGATCGAGCCCTTTTGTTCGTAACTCAGATGCCAGCCGGCGAAGGTCGTTGAACTGATCGGATGTTGTCCCAGGAACCTTGAGGGCACCAGCGCGTGCCTCCTTGATAATTGCTACCACGCTCCCCTTTGATAATCCTGTTGTGCGGACTATCTCCTCATAGGGGAACGACAAGAGATAAAGGGACATAACCTGGAGCTTTTTCTCCCTCTGTATTGGCTTCATATACCTTATTCCTCCTGTCTGTAATACTGGACACAGAATACAGGTCTAGTGTACACTAGACCTGATGTGGAGTAATATGCAGAAAAACTGGAGGAAAACATTTGACCAAAAAATCTTCGATATGACCTCTCATTTGACCTGTGGACCTGACCTATTGTAGACGCATTTGACCTGCTTTGACAACCTGCGATTCTTTGCAACCTCGAAGCGATATGAAAAAAGGAGAGCGATGACGATTGTGCAGTACTTCAAGTGTCCCATATGCGGTAAGACCACTCCTCTGGATGTGCTGCATATCCCTGAGTATGAGGAAGGTCTGTTCACGATTCAGGAGAGGGAAGCCGCTGGACGGGGTGGATTCCCAACTGTCGATGAGTATGATGTCACCGATTATGCTGAGTATCATGAGGAGCTGATATTCGCTTTCGCTGAGAGAATACGCTTCCTTTACGAGAGGCTGGTAGAACTACACTATTTGCCTGAGGAAACTTAGCATAGACGAAAACATATGAAGTCAAGGTTCACTCCCACATGCGTGGGAAATACTGTGGAATTGGTAGACCTAAGTGGACGATACAAAGAGCTTTCAGCCTGGCATTCAGCCTTACCACCTAGCTGTCGCTCTTCAGATGGCGTAATCGTAACAGCAACATGTCTAGTAGCCCAACGGTAAGTTGACCGGCCTTGGTTGTGGGCGTGGGTCAGCAAATCGATGCTTCGTCTGAAGGCGTAACTGCGCAAGAACAGGTTGGGGAGGCCACAGAGCTGAACAACCAAATGGACGAACAGATGGAGCAGTGGTGGACTCCCATAATTGTCTTTGATCCATTGCCGATGTCACAAATCAGGCTTTTGTGACCAATATACATCCTGAACTTTTGTTCAGGGGCTTGCTCAAGAGACCGAAACCGGTCATAGGCTGAACAGCATTACGCCCTCTTGTTGGCTGCCCACGCAATTTGCAGAAGTAGGAAATACCCTTTCTTCGTGGCCATGGCGCAAACAGGGATTAGAACATATGCCCCTTGCCTCTGGGTCGCGTGAAATTTGTGAGATTCGTGGGTCTTTTGTGACATATTTATGAACATTTTCTGCTATAAATATAACTTGGCTGTGGTGAACCCGAAAACGTCACGAATCTGGAAATTCTCATCAGGCGCAGCCATGAGGCATGCACTGAGACTAGCAATCCTAGAACGGCGAAAAACAGCCCGTGTGTAATTGCTGTATCAAACCACGACCAGCCAGCGTTGGCAGGGTCCCTTGCTACAGTCTTGCTGTGTCCGGGTTCGGCGCCTGGAGACAGCTTTTTTGGGGCGCATAAGATCCTCAAGGGCACACTATTCCCATTCATGGGCAGCCTTGCTTAAATAGAAAATGACGCCCAAGCGTTTATGGGGTAACATCAGGCTCTTGACGTGCTAGCATACAGTCGAACGGCAACAGCCAGAGGGAGTGACAATGGTATACACAACCTTAGAACCAGCACGAGTACGGGTGACTCCCGAAAATGGACAGCAAACCCTGGAGAAAATCATCTTTGCCCATGAATTGGAGAGACGAAAGTGGGCTTTGGAGATTCACGATGGCATTACCCAGTCGCTGGCAAATATCTATTATCGGCTCCAAGCCCACAAAAGGCTGCTTAGCCGCAACCCCGCGGAGGCTCTGCAAGACCTGGATGCGCTTGAAGAGCTGGTAAGCGAGGCTATGGCTGAGGCCAGAGGAATCATAGATGACCTCAGGCCTTCTGTCCTGGATGATGTCGGACTGGTATCAGCCATAGGAAAATACCTGAAGAGGGTAGGACAGGAGGGCACCATTTCGGTGAGCCTCGACGAGACAGGGGCGATACCCAGGCTGCCCTCTGAAATTGAGACCGCTGTGTACCGGATCGTTCAAGAGGCTTTGACCAATGTCAGGAAGCACTCCAGGGCTACCCAGGTTAAGGTGGAGATTGCCTTCCGGGGCAATCTCCTCACGGTTACAGTGACTGACAATGGAAAGGGCTTCGACGTGGAAGCAGTCGATCAGGAGGGGGATAACTGGGGGCTGATTGGCATGAGGGAAAGAGCCGAGATTATTGATGGTACCCTTCGGATACAAAGTGCGGCCGGAGAAGGCACATCGTTACACCTTGAGGTTCCTCTGGGCGATCATGTGGGGGGGAAGGTATGACAAAGACTGAGTGTATTAGGGTTCTGGTTGTTGATGATCACACCCTCTTCCGCCAGGGATTACAGAAGGTGCTGGAAGAGTATGAGGAAATTCGGGTAGTTGGAGAAGCGAGTGACGGCAGAGAAGCAGTCAACAGGGTAGAGGAAACCTCTCCTGACATCGTTTTGATGGATATCAAAATGCCGCGCACCGATGGCATCGAGTCGATCGGCATTATTAAAGAGAAGCATCCCGAGCTCAGGATTATCGCTCTTTCTATGCATGAGGACGCCGAATATGTGCTGAAGGCAGTCAATGCTGGTGCCAGTGGCTACATGCAGAAGAATATCTGCGCCGATAGGTTGGTGGAGACCATTAAACAGGTTCACCGCGGGAATGGCTCCCCCGTTCACCTCACTGTGGATGCCAAAACCTTGCAGAAGGTTGTCCCTGTAGTTCCTGATGTGAGGCGAGACAAGGGCTTGACTGAACAGGAGATGTGTGTCCTGAAGCGTATGGCTGACGGGAAGTCTAACAAGCAGATTGCCGTGGCCCTGTCCATTTCCGGGCAGACAGTGAAATGGCATGTCAGCAGCATACTTCGAAAGATGGGGGCATCTGATAGGACGCAGGCGGTGGCCGAGGCCCTGCGTCACAGCTTGGTAAGTTAGGATAGTGACGAGTGCTGCCGGGCGGCCCGAAAGGGTCAGCCCAAGCCCATACTGGAGGATGTGCCCCTACAAGGCTGACCACGGGCAACCCTGTGACTGAACCGAGCAATGGCAACATTTCCTCATTCCTGCTACTATCATCAGCTCTGATTCCCGGCTGTTTAGATTGCTTACCACTATGATTGCTCCCCCCGCCCTGAGATTGCCACGTCGCTGCGCTCCTCGCAATGACAGGGAAAGACGGTTGTGAGAGCAAGTTGACACCACCCTCATGTCATTGCGAGGTCGGTGTCGCCTTAGGCGACCCTCTGGCGACCTGAGGCGACCGAAGCAATCTCAGGGTGGATGTGGAGGAAATTGCCACGTTGTCACCCTCCTCGCAATCCATCATGCTGATTCACACTAGCGCCACCGAGCATCGGAATGGGACACTTTCGTAACAATGACCGGTAGTATCACGCTCCGTCAGGGTAGGGGACAAACCCCGGCTACCCTGATTCACCCTCTTAGTGCCAGTCAGCGGCTGTGCCCCTGAGCTACAGAGCGATTGACCCATGAACTGGGGTTCCTGGACTAGCATTACAGCTACGACTGCCATTTGGGTGGGGGGCATGCGCCAATTGGGTGGGGAAAAACTGGCCATTTGGTTTTTCTGCGGCAAGCGGAGTGCTGCCATATGGGTGATTTACATGCTGCGCCAAGCACTCCATAATTGAAACTATGAGCTATCCACCACACCACAGCAGTCTAAGGAAAGAGATCACGTGCTACCAAAACAGGTTGAGCGCTGAAGCGAGGTACCAATGTGCAGCCCCGGCAGGCCCGAAGGCTGCGCTGAGATACAAATCTAGAGGAAAGGAGGTGATTCAGAATGGCAGTAGAGAAGGCAATGGCTTCCGATACTCTGGTTGAAGTCATCGACCGAATCCTGGACAAGGGCGTGGTTGTTGATGCCTGGGTGAGGATATCACTGGTAGGCATCGAGCTACTCACCATCGAGGCCAGGGTAGTGGTTGCCTCTGTGGAGACCTTCCTCAGGTATGCTGAGGCAGTTGGTCTTACAGCAGCGGCAGCCTAGGTCCTGACGACCGGGTAAAGGCATCCTTTGGGTATAGAGGCGCATGATGCCAAGCCGAGTGCCCCTCTATATCGCAGAAGAGAAACCACATCGTAGCCTAAAGCATGCCAGGTTGCCCCGGGTTCCCAGAAGGGGACAATCGGTATCCTTTAGGCATTACGATTTTCGGTATTCGAATCTCAGGCCGGGGTAATCTGATTGTCCTCGAAGTTTTTGAAAGGGGACCGGATATGGGAAGCCCTATAGAGAGTGTCATTGATTCATACGAGGCGAGGGTAAAGGCGGTTGGCGCCTTGATGAGGCAGACGGTGGAGGTGTTGAAACGGTTTGACCTGGAGCGTGAGGAAAAGGTTGCCGAGCTGCGTGACCTCCTGGCCCGTGCCGAGTCTTTGAGAAGGAAGGACTTCGATACACAGATGGGAGAAATCTGGGCCCGGCGCAGGGAAAAGGAGGAGAGGGTTGTCGGTACCCTTGACAGTTTGCTGAAGGAGCAAGAAGCGCTGGTAGCCTGGCTGAGGAAGGTCATCGGCGATGGCAATATCAGCCTGGACGAATTCAAGCACCTAAGCCAGAGCATCCTCGCCCGGCAGAAGGACAAGGAGGTGGAGATCAGCAGGATGCTGAGGGAGCTCCACCTGGAGCAGGAGGAGATGGAGACCGGGCTCAAGAGGCTTCTCCAGAAGGGAGAGCGGGTCCGGACAAAGGACTTTAAGGCCATGATAAGGGCTATCCATCTCAGGCAGGAGGGGAGACAGGATGAAGTGGGCAGAATGCTGGACGAGTTGTGGGCGGTTGATGAAGAAGTGGCTACCCAGTGGCACAGGGTAATGAGCTCTACCAGAGCTTAATCAGACATCAAAGGAGGAAGGAAAATGTCCAATGCAGAGGCTTTAAGAAGTCTAGCCGAGGATATGGCTATGGCATATGGGGAAAGGGTGAAGTGGTGGGCTGATTTCACGGCACAAGCAGCCAAGGACAATCAGGAGAGGGCTGGCGAAATCGGCACGCTCCTGGGAAACTTCAACAAAGGTGACAAGGAAAGGGCTGGCGAGGTTGGAAGCCTGCTTGCCGGCTTTGGCAGGGAGGATAAGGAGAGGGCTGGCGAAATCAAAGGCCTGCTTAAGGGCTTTGGCAAGGATGACAAGCAGAGGGCTGGCGAAATCAAAGGCCTGCTTAAGGGCTTTGGCAAGGATGACAAGGAGAGGGCTGGCGAAATCGGCACGCTGCTCGCGGACTTCAACAAAGGTGACGAGGAAAGAGCTGGCGAAATCGGCACGCTGCTCGCGGACTTCAACAAAGGTGACAAGGAAAGGGCTGGCGAAATCAAAGGCCTGCTTGCTGGCTTTGGCAAGGAGGATAAGGAGAGGGCTGCTGAGATCCAGAGGCTCCTAGGAGACTTCAACAAAGGTGACAAGGAAAGAGCTGCCGAGGTTGAAAACCTGCTTGCTGGCTTTGGCAAGGAGGACAACGAGAGGGCTGCTGAGATCCAGAGGCTCCTGGGAGACTTCAGCAACAGCGATCGAGAGAGGGCTGCTGAGGTATCCAGCCTGCTTGCTGGCTTCAGGAGAGATTCGGCTGACACGGCTGCTGCCTGGAAGGAATTGGTGGCTACCATGCAGGCCAAACGGGGCGGTGTGGCAGTAGCACCCCCTGCGGTCACGCTACCCGTTGCCGAAGCGGTAGAGGAAGAGCTGCCGAAGCAAAAGGCCGGGCTGGAGGACTGGATGCTGCACTTAATTGAAGAGCATCCGGACGGGATGAAGCTAACTGAAATCGCCGAAGCTGTAGGAGAGGCAAGGATAAAGGTAGGGAATATCACCCGGATGCTGGTGGACGAAGGCAAGATCAGCAAAGAAGGGCTATTGTATTTCCCAGCCTAATGGGGCACTGAAAACCAAGGCTTTCCAACGAACGGTAGACCTGTAACGGGTTTCCCCTCGGCTGCGAACAGCCATCAGGAAGGGAGTCGACAAGATGGGCAAAACAGAGATAGCCAAGAAAAGTGGTGATCGAGTCAGCGTCAAGTGTGCCTTCTGTAATGGGACCGGAAAGGACCCCTTCGGGATCATGTCCGTCCTGGCTACCTGCCAGGTATGCAGAGGAAGCGGCCAGGTTGCTGTTACAGAACCATATGCCAGGTGCGCCTTTTGTAACGGGAGCGGGGTGCAACCCTCCCGTAGATTAACCTGCACTGTGTGCAATGGCAAGGGGGTTGTTCCTGCCCCGGTTGAGGCGGAAAGAGAGGCCTGCCCCGAGTGCGGAGGCAATGGCCAGTCCCACTCCCACTGGAATCTCCCCTGCCTCAAGTGTAAGGGTAAGGGCTTCATAGCTATCAAGGAGGGGTAGGTTGGCTGGCACCGGTCAAGCTCTCCGGAGGCACTCAGGAGTGGCGCTATTAAGCATACAGGCAAATCATAAACATTAATGTCTAGACTCTAGACAAACTCGAATCGCCGAAGTCAGAAATTCAAAACGCAAGGAGGAGACGTCAAGAATAACCTGAACTCTGCATTAGCGAGGCTGAGTTTTCGTCTTCAGCATCCGTAAGGGATCGGCCCCCAACCCGGAGATTGCTTCGGTCGCCTCAGGCGACCTCGCAATGACAGACAAGAGGAGGCCTACTTGCGTTTTTCAGCACCTTCACATGTCATTGCGAGGAGCGAGAGTGACGTGGCAATCTCAGGGTGGGGTGGGACAGCCCCACAAATGAAGGCAGATCGCCAGGCACCCAATTTCATATTGGAAAGGCGTAAATAGACTTTTGGGTCATTTGAATTTGGATATTGTTTAGGATTTAATCCTTGTCTGTATTATGCGCAACTATTTGGTGCGCTTGATATAAAACTGAAAGGAGGTGACAAATATGGCAATGGTGGAGGAGATGACCACCGTCCTGGAGCCAAGACCGCTCCAGAATTTCGTCGAGACCAAGCTGGTAACGGATGTAGCTGACCGGGCTCTGACCTACATTGCCGCCGGATTCCCTGTTCACTTCAGAGGCTCAACGGGAACGGGAAAGACGACCCTGGCTATGCATGTGGCTTCCAAGGTCGGGCGACCGGTGGTGATGATTCACGGTGACGAGGAGTTCAGCACCTCAGACCTGGTGGGTGGAGAGTTTGGCTACCGCCGCAAGAAGGTTATCGACAACTTCATCCATTCGGTGCTGAAGACCGAGGAGGATATGACCAAAAGATGGATGGATAACCGGCTGACGGTAGCCTGTCGGTACGGGTTCACCCTTCTCTACGATGAGTTCACCAGGTCCCGACCTGAGGCAAACAATGTGCTCCTCTCGGTGCTTCAAGAGAAGATGATGGATCTGCCACCCTCCAGAGAGGGCGGGGAAAGCTACCTCAAGGTCCATCCTGACTTCACTGCCCTCTTTACCTCGAACCCTGAGGAATATGCCGGGGTTTTTCGAAGTCAGGATGCCCTCCGTGACCGGATGGTGACCATTGACCTCGATTTCTTCGACAAGGAAACTGAGATCGCCATCACCGAGGCCAAGTCAGGCATACCCCGGCGTGAGGCAGCGAAGATTGTAGATATCGTTCGGGCGCTAAGGGAAACCGGAGAATGCGAGTTTGCCCCCACCGTTCGTGGCTGCATCATGATTGCCAAGTCGCTGAAGCTCAGGGGTATCTCACCCAGCAGCAAAAATGGCCTCTTCACCAAGATGTGCCAGGACATCCTGGCCTCAGAGACGAGCCGGGTGGGCAGCAGAAGCAGTCAGATGAAGGTTAAAGAGGCAGTTGGGGAACTGGTAGCCAAATACTGTTGACGGAGGTGTTCACATGACTTTAGTCCGTGCTTTCTCCAGGGTTGATGAACAGGGGAAGATTGCTATTCCTGACAATATCCGTACCCAGGCTAAGCTCAAGCCAGGGCAACTGGTGGAGATCAAGCTCACCGGAGCTGGCCAAGCCAAGAACCTGGTAATCTCACAAAGGGAAACTCCTAGATAAAGGCCAACATTGGGTCTAAAAGACCGTAGGGAGGACTTCATGGAGGAGGAAATCAAAGACACACAACCTGGCCCATTTGGTGGCGTAGAGAGGCTTAAGACGGCTCAAACTCGGGGGCTCCGCTCTGCCCCCCGGAGCCCGGTAACCGCCTACCTTGACCTGTATATGCTGCTGAAAAAGAAGGAGGCGTTGGAGAAGCGGGACGCAGGCTCAGCGGGACGAGGGCAGGCATATGAACAACAGCTAAGGGATGTTCTGAATCAGGTGAAGAAACTGGAGGAAAAAACGCCAGAGCTCAAGGAGCTGAGGGGAGAAGCAGAGGCAGCAGCAGGAAAGGGAAGACAAGCAGCTAAGAAAGCTAGCGAACCGGATTGGAAAGCCAAGGACTGGAAAGTAATAGACATAAACTATTAGAGAGGCATCGGATCTCATTCGAGGAAAGAGGGAAAAAGGTAGGACTCAGAGGCGCTATGGCAGCCTATGATCCAGCCAGGAAAGAGATGGCCAGGGAGGCAGCTAGAGTCCGTGATCGAGGGAATCGAGACTCTCGTCTTGAAGCTCTAAAGCGAATCGCCCAAGTCTGGCGAAGGAAAACGGCTGTCGACAAGCTCGAGAAGAGACTGAAAGAAAGAGAGAAGATTCATGAAGAGTTCCAAAGGTGGCAAAGGGGAGGCAAGAAGTCCGGGCCCCCTGCACCTGAGGAAGGCACACCGCCACAGGGCACAAAGTTGGAAAGTAATAGAGATAGGCTATTAGAGAGGCAGCGAATCTCATTTATGTGAAGAGCAGGGCACCGGCCGTCTTCGAGGGTTCATAACAAGGTGCCCTCTTTGCCAGGGAGGAATAGTCATGGAATGGGAAACCTTACCATCGAACAAAGAGGAACGAGAGAAAAAGACGGGACTCAGAGCCGATGTGTCACCTCATCAACTGGCCAGGAAAGAGATGGCCAGGGAGACAGGTAGAGCCCGGGGTCAAGGGAAGCCAGACTCTCGTCTTGAAGCTGTACAGCGAGCCGCCCAGGCCTGGCACAGGGCCAAAGAGGAAGAAGGGCTCAAGAAAGGACTGCTGGAAAAGGAGCAAGGTTCAGCCCTTTCCTGCATAGAGATTGCACCTGTCACAGGCAGGAAAGTGGAGGAGGCAAAGAGAGGTGAAGGCAAGCAAGCTGCGGCGGATATGAACTGGCCGCCGTTGAAGCTACCCCGGTTGGCAGGTGAAGGGGAAGTCAAAAAGAGGAGGCTCAATTCAGCCTCCATGAGCGTTCTGGTGAGGAAAGCGGTGTCTATGGAAATGAGGATTGCCAGGGGCATACCGCGGCCAGATCCCTTCCTGGTCGCTTTTGAACAGGAGGCAGCCCGCTGGCGGGAGAGCAAAGAGGAGATAAGAAGGGGCATCCGCAGAGAAATTGGAATGCTGCAACAGCTTATCCAGCTTGTCGCCAGTGACGGATTTTTTGATGACGGCAGCAAGGGAGAGGAGTGGTGTATTGGTCAGGTGAGCTGCCTAGTGGACAAAGTGCCTCAGGATGGCTGGAATTTGACCGTCATCGCCTTGGAGCGGAGTCAGTTTATGCTCCGCTGGGAGTGGGGCGACCTGCTGGGGATATACCAGACTGAGCTGGATGACCAGCTCAATCTGAAGAACTATTCCCGGATAACCCCCGGGGAACTGGAAGAATATCTCAGGACTAAGAACTGAGGACGAGGCGGGAAGGTTTAGGTGATGGAACAGGCTCAAGCTCATTTCGCTCTGGGCGACTGTTACCAACGGGAAGGCAAGGAAGACCAAGCCTTAGCCTGGTATTTGAAAGCCGTGGAATCAGACCCCAATCTGGCCGAAGCTCATAACAATTTGGGCATTATCTACAAGAATAGGGGCGAGTACCACAAAGCCATGGCGGAGTATGAGAAGGCAATTGAGCTAAACCCTCGCCTGTCTCAAGCCTATGACAACCTTGGGGTTATCTATGCTGAGATGGGCTTGACCGACCTGGCTATAGCCACCTATGAGAAAGCTGTTGAAGCCGATGCCCAAAATGCCAAGGCCCACAACAACTTGGGCATTGTCTACGAAGAGCGAGGGGACTATGAAGCGGCCGTGAAGCAGTACAAGAAGGCTATGCAGCTCAGCCCTGAGCTCAAGGAGGCACATTACAATCTGGGAAGCATTTATGGCTTGATGGGCAGGTATGAAGAGTCCGTCGAGGAACTGGAAAAGGCGCTGGAGCTTGATCCCTGCGATGCTGAAACCCATTACAATTTAGCCCTTAGCTACAAAAATGGAGGGAAAGATGGCAAGTGGCACTGAGTTAGAAGGCCTGAAAAGGATCAGCGAGGCTGGAGGGAAGATTGACGTTCGAACCTTAGCTCGCAAAATGGGGCGTAATACCAGTTACGTGAATGTTATCTGTCGTTCCCTGGGGAAAGCTGATTATATTGATCTCTCAGCTTCTGGGATGTGCGTCATCACTCCTAAGGGAGAGGAAGAAACAAAGCTGAAGAAGCCATAGGCAAAACGGCAGAGCTCTTACTTGAATGCATTAAATAGATTCGTGAAAGGCGGAGATGAGCAACTATATCTACGGCGTGATTCAAGCTGACGGGGAGAGAAACTTCGGCCATATTGGTATCGGTGCTGGGGATGAGGTGTATACCATCCCCCACCGGGGTCTGGCAGCGGTGGTAAGCGATTCATTGCCCCCCTCGCTTACCACCCTGCCCAAGGAAGAGGTAGTGCGTTACCTCTTTACTCACCAAGCCGTCGTCGAGATGGTAATGAAGAAGCATACTATTATTCCTCTCAAGTTTGGAACCGCTGCCGTCAGCGCTGAAGAGGTGGAGGAGACTTTGGAAAAGGGCTATCCCAAGTTCAATGACGCCCTTAGAGCTATGGAGGGCAAGGTAGAGCTTGATGTGGTGGCTACCTGGAATAAGGAGTCGGTGTTCAAGGACATCTCGCGGGAGGAGGAGATCATACGATTCAAGCAAAGCCTCGGCCCCCAGCCCTCCGCCGAAGGCAAAATGAAGCTGGGGCAAATGGTTGAAGACTGCTTGAACAAGAAGAAAGAGGCGCTTGCCCCAGAGATAATCGCCGCCTTAGCCGAAGTGGCCCAGGATTTCTGTCCCCACGACACACTGGACGCCACCATGATCATCAACACCGCCTTTTTGGTACCAAAAGACAAGCAGGAAGCCTTTGACCAGAAGCTTGACGAGGTAGACCAGAAATGTGAGGGCAAATTGAATTTCAGGCGGGTGGGGCCTCTGCCACCCTATAGCTTCAGCACTGCGGGGATCAAGAAGGTTGAGTTTGGCCAAATAGATGCCGCCAGGAAGATACTGGGGTTGGGGGAGGAGGCTACCCCCGCTCAGATCAAGGAAACTTACTGGAATCTGTCCTCAGAGTATCATCCCGATAAGCATCCCGGTGATGCTGAAACTCAGAAGAGGTTTGAGGATATATCTAAGGCTTACGAAATCCTGAGTGAATATTGCCAGGGAGAGAGATGCTCTTTTCGGGAAAAAGATGTCAAGGATTTTATTAAGGTTGAGATAGTCAGAATCGGAAAAGGGGGTAGCTGAAGTGGCTGAGGAAGGTAAATACCTCTACTGCATTATCGGAAGCAATGAAGGAAGAAACTTCGGTCCTCTCGGCATCGGCGCAAAAGGTGACCCGGTTACCACCATCTCCTACGATGAGCTTAGTGCGGTCATCAGCGATAGCCCGATAAAGAAGTATGTCACCACCAGGGAGAATACCATTGCCCATGAGAAAGCCATTGAGAAGGTGATGAGCGAGGGGTACACCGTCCTGCCGGTGAGATTTGGCACTGTCGCCGATAGTGCCCAGGAGGTGCGGGACGTGCTGCGGGTGAGACACCGGGAATTCAAAGACCTGCTCCGTGATATGGATAACAAGGTTGAGCTGGGGGTGAAGGGATTGTGGCTTGATATGGAGTCTATCTTCGCCGAGATCGTAGAGGAAAGGGACGACATCAGGAGACTGAGGAACCGGGCTGCCCGCAAGCCGACTCGAGATAGCATGATACAGGTGGGAGAGCTGGTCCAGGAAGCTTTGGTGAAGAAGAAGAAAAAGGAGGCGGCCTTGATCCTCGATGCTGTGAAGAAGCTCCCTGCTGATGTCCGTATCAACAATGACTTCGGGGACATGATGTTTTTGAATGCCGCCTTTCTGGTTGATAGGAGCCGGGAGAGGGAATTTGATGACAGGATAGAGGAGCTGAGGGCAAAGTATGCCGCGAGGATGAAACTCAGCTACATTGGTCCCGTTCCAATCTTCAACTTCGTCAATTTAGTAATCCACTGGGAGGAGGTCAAAAAATAATGGTAATGGCACTGGGCTTGCTCCTGGGGGCAGTGGCTTTCGATCTGGCGATGGCGCCGGTGAACCTGTTTGCCGAGGTTTGCGACAAGGTTCGGGAGATGGCCGAGGAGGAGTGCTGGGGGGAGGAGAAAATTAAACAGGAGCTCCTGGAGCTCCAGATGAGGTTGGAGCTGGACGAGATGACCGAGGAGGAGTATATGGTGGCGGAAGCTGCCCTGATGGAAAGGCTGGAGGAGGGTCGCGGCCGTAGAGGTGAAGGGGGTGAGGAATAGTGCCTGACTTCCTGGCTAATCCCAATCTCAAGCTTATAATGTTTGGCGGCAAGGGGGGGAGTGGCAAAACAACCTCGGCTGCGGCTACTGCCCTGCATTTCCATAAGCTCGACGACAAGAAAAGGGTGATGGTTATGTCCACCGACCCCGCTCACTCCCTGGGAGACAGCTTCGACATCGCCATCGGCAATGATATCACCCCTATAACGGAGAATGTCTGGGGTCTGGAGATAGATGCCAACGAATTATACGACCAATATCTGGAGAGGAATGGAGAGGTGATAAAGGAGATAGCCGACCGGGGGACCATATTCGACAAAGAGGATATAGAGAGCTTCTTTGTTCAAACCCTCCCCGGTCTGGATGAGATGATGGCTATAATCAAGATCGCCGACCTCCTGAAAGCGGCGGAATATGACCTGATCATCCTGGATACTGCCCCCACCGGGCATACCATGGTGCTCCTCTCTTTGCCGGACGCGTTGGAGCAGTTTACCGACATTATGGATCTGATGATGGATAAATACCACTATGTGCTCAAAGCCCTGACCCGCAGAGATAGGAAGGATGAGTGTGATGAATTTATCGCCACTCAAAGGGAGGACGTGAGGAGGGTAAGGCAACTCCTGAGCAACGCCACAACGAGCGAGTTTGTTCCGGTGACCATCCCTGAGCCCATGAGCATCGCCGAGACAGAAAAGGCCGTCAAGACTTTGAAGGGGTATAACATTCCTGTTAACAGCATCATCGTCAACCGCGTTGTCAGTGACCACAAGGACTGCCCGTTCTGCTCAGCAAGGTGGGGAGAGAAAGAAAAATATATGCAGGAGATAGAAGAGAGGTTTGCCACGTACAACTTGGTCAAGGTGCCCTTGTTCCCCGACGAGATACGGGGGATAGAGGGCTTAACCGAATTTACCCAGCTCCTCTTCGGTGAGGCAGAATATAAGTTCGCCCCGGCTAAGGTTGAGTTTACGCCGCAAGCTCTCTCCCTGCCTCAGGGGAAGCTCGGTGACCTTTTAGAAAGGGAGGAACTCAGTCTTATCATCTTTGGTGGTAAAGGAGGAGTGGGAAAGACATCACTAGCTGCCGCTAATGCTCTCTATTTGGCCGGACATAGTCCTGATAAGAAAGTCCTCGTTTTCTCCACCGACCCCGCCCACTCCCTCTCCGACAGCTTCCAGCAGCATATTGGGAATGAAATAACCCCGATTTCAGGTGTGAATAATCTCTATGCCCTGGAGATTGATGCCGCTCAGATGCTTGAGGATTTCAAGCAGGAGTATCGAGATGATATACATGAAGCCTTTCGGCGGTTTCTCGGCGGTAGCGGGGTAGATATCGTCTTTGACCGGGAGATAATAGAAAAGCTTGTTGACGTCATTCCCCCTGGGGTGCAGGAGCTTATGTCCCTCAGGAGAATAATGAACCTGCGCAAAGAAGGGGAATACGACATCTATGTTATGGACTCAGCCGCCTCGGGGCATCTGATTCGCTTCCTTGAGCTCCCTCATATAATCAGGGATTGGCTGAAGGCGATCTTCAGGATGCTTATGAAATATAGAGGGATGGTAAAACTGCACAGAGCGACGGAACGCCTTTTGGATCTATCCCGGGATATACGGAATATCTTGAACACCTTAGCCAATCCACGGGAGACTGAGTTTGTGATGATTGCCATCCCTGAGGAGATGGGGGTAGCCGAGATGGGGGATCTCTCCTCTTCCATCACCAACCTCAAAATCCCTTCAACTCATGCCATCATCAATATGATAATGCCCCCCACCGAATGTGCCTTTTGCGCTGCCAAGAGGCAGAACCAGCAGAAGTATATCGGGGAAATCGTGGAGCGACTGGGGGGGCAGACTATAATCCCCATCCCCTTGCTGCCCCATGATACCAGGGGGTTAGAGCACCTGAGCCAACTTGCCGAAATTATGTATGGGGATGGGAGATGAGCGCTAGGAAAAAGGTGATAAAGAGAACGAGGACCGGCAGCCCTCGTCTTCCCGGGATATTTGGCGCTGTGGTGGAAAGGATCACTGAGCTAGTAGACGAGGAATATTACGGGGAGGACAAAATAAGGGGAGAGCTTTTGGATCTCCAGATGAAGCGGGAAATGGAGGAGATAACCGAGGAGCAGTACCTGAAGGCGGAGGCTTTGTTAATGAAAAGATTGGAGAAAGCCAAGGAGAAAAATGGCTAGAAAAAAGTATATCGCGGGGACGAAATTAAAGGCTCCGACGTATTCCGTCGCACTTCGCGACGCTGACAAAGTGAAACGGGAAGCACCTGCTAAGCCTCCCCCGGGGAGACACCCTAGAGAATATGACCTGAACCGGCCGGGTAAAGGGCACACAAAAACAGGCGGTATTTGGGAGCTGATTCTTCTCCCCTTTGAGGGGCTCTCGATCCTCGCTGAAGAGCTTCGGGATCGAGCCCGAGCTGAGTTGCTGGAGGAGGCGAGACTGGAGGACGAGATTCTCGATTTAAGAATCCTCCTTGAAAGTGATCAGATAACGGAACAGGAATATGAAAAGAGGGAGAAGGAAATTAGAGCAAAGTATGACGAAAAGGCCCCCACCCCTCCCAAGCTGAAGCTGGGAAGAAAAAGAACCATAAGGAGGTAAAGAACATGGAAGAGACCTTAGAGATTAGGCCTATCGTAATAGCCAAAAAGCAGCCAGGTTTTGTGGAGACGCCCTACGTAAACAACCTGATCGGCCGCGCCCTTAAATATATCCACGCCGGCTACCCGGTTCACTTCAGCGGTCCCGCCGGCACCGGCAAAACCTCCTTAGCTCTCTATGTTGCTGCTCAGCTTGAGCGGCCGGTGATGCTAGTTCACGGGGACGATCAATTTTCCACCGGTGACCTGGTAGGTGGCCAGCACGGCTATCGCAGAAAAAAGGTGGTGGATAACTTCATCCATTCGGTCATAAAAACAGAAGAGAGCTTCTCAATGGAATGGATAGATAATCGCCTGACCGTCGCCTGCAAGCACGGATTCACCCTCCTTTATGATGAATTCACCCGCTCTCGCCCTGAGGCGAACAACACGCTTCTCTCCGTTCTGGAGGAGAAGGTCCTTGACCTGCCTGCCGCCCGGGGGGAAGAAGGCTATCTTCAGGTTCACCCCGATTTCTGTGCCATCTTCACCTCCAATCCTGAGGAATATGCCGGGGTCTATATCGCTCAGGATGCCCTGAAGGACAGAATGATCACCATAAGATTGGGGCACTATGACAGAGAAACGGAGATCGCCATAACCTGTGCCAAATCAGGTATCTCACGCCCCCATGCCGAGAGGATTGTAGATACGGTGAGGGAGCTCAGGAAGGATGGGAAAGGTCCCACGGTGCGTTCGTGCATAATGATCGCCAAGGTATCAAAGCTATCCGATATTCAGGTAAGTGCCGCGGATGAGGGCTTTCTCCAAACCTGTGTCGACATACTAGCTTCAGAGACAGATGAGATAAATGAGGCCAGCATCATGAGCCTCATTGGGAAACATTGCTCCTCAAAGTGAATCCTCATAAAGGAGGCGGTTAAGATGAAGCGCACCAAATCAGCAGTGAAAACACCGGGGAAGGAAATAAGGAATATATGGCGAAACCCCAGGGATTACCCCACGAAGATAACTGTGGAGAAGCTGGAGGACCGGATAATTGAAAGGGCGGAGAACAGGGTGAAAGTGAAATGTGCTCTATGCCGGGGGGGCGGTGAATACCCCTGGTGGACATCGGTGTGCCGCGCCTGTCTGGGCAAAGGCGCCTTGTGGATTGAAGAGCCGATAAAGGTATGTAATTTCTGCCACGGGACGGGGGTACAGCCCTACACCAGAAACAGGCTCCACTGCCTGGCTTGCGGCGGCAAGGGGGTGGTTAAGGTTGTCGAGCCAGCAGTAGAATGCCCTCGCTGCCATGGTAGCGGACGTGCCCCCGGCACCACCCTCACCTGCGACACGTGCAAGGGGCAGGGGGTTATCCCTGAGCGTCCTGCCGCAGAGGCAAAGGTAAGAATGGTCGAAAAGAGGAGGGCGAGGGATAGAAAGCCGGTAGCCCCCGTTGAGGAGAAAAAGGGTGGCAACTGAATATCATCGGAGTAGAAGGGGTAGAAAATGGCGCTAACGGCGGAAAAGGACTCGGGTGGAACCCTCGTTGATGTAATCGACCGCATCCTGGACAAAGGGCTGGTAATCAACGCAGACATCACCGTATCTGTAGCCGGGGTTGAGCTATTAGGTATCAAGATAAGGGCAGCCGTGGCTTCCTTTGAGACGGCAGCCAAGTATGGCCTGGAGTTTCCCTCGGGGACAAACTATGAAACCGCTGCCTGGAAGGAGGCCATGATTGATAAAGAGGACTGCCCCCAGTGTGGGAAGACGGTGCACCTGGATGAACTCCTCAACGAGGGATGCCCGTGGTGTGGCTGGGTAAGTGTCAAAGCCAAGGCAGCCCGTGCCAAGGCGGTTCCAGAGTTAGAAGCCCGGTGAGCGAGGAGCAGGATGGTCTTTGGCAAGGTATTCCTGGACGAAATCCATAAAGAGGCCAAGCGACAACTAAAAAGGCAGGAGGAGAAAGAGAAGTCTTCTGCCTACTGGGTCAGGTGCCCTGCCTGCGGGAAAAAGGTGGCGAGAAGGCAGATCCTGGCGGAGGGCTGCTGGGTTTGCGAGTGGACGGGAACTGAAGAGGAACTTGAGCTTGCCAGGGCAAAGAGAGCTAACAGGCAGGAGACCAGGATAGCCGCTGGGACAAGCTATAAGACCAGATGTCCGGGGTGTGGGAGTCTGGTGATAACGGAAGAGCTAAGGGAGAAAGGGTGCTATATCTGCGGGTGGAGAGGTCTTTTGTAGTCGAGGAGTAACAGATGAAGGAAGCAGTCCAAGAGTTGACCCCCTTTATATCGCCAAATCTCAGGTTGGACATAGTCACCTGTCTGTGGGAAGAGTACAGAGATGAGGTGAAACTGGCCGATGAACTTGGCTGTAGGCCTGCCCTGGTGGACAAATGGCTGAAGGAAGGGAAAGCACCAAGCGACAAACACATGTGCCAAATCCTTTCCCTCGCCCTGCGACGTTCTTCAAGGGTAAGAGAAATACTCCAGGTTGAGGTTCTGGAGCAAATCGAGAGTCTCTTTGCCGACATTGATATCCGTCACAAAGAAAAACCTGGCAGGGATTTAGGCAAGATTCTTGATCTCCTGGATGAGAAGAGCCGGCAGATACTGTGGTATCTGTGGTGGAACAGGCACGCCGAAATCGACGAGCTGGTTGAGCTAACAAAGGCACACTCGGATATGGACATCCTGTTGCGAATAAAGGGAGTCATAAACCCGGCTGCCCAGGATGTCCTGGGCAGAGAGCTGGTCAGATTCGAAAACGCCAGGATCGACCCGGTAACCGGGGAGAAGGTCCTGTCTAGCTGGTGGCTGGAAGAAGGCTCACTATTGGGGAGAAGGAGAGAGCCGCTGGTGGATATCTTTGAGGAAAATGGCCATATAGCCATAATAGCCCAGTTACCCGCCTCACTGGATTTAGCCGGGGAGGCGCAGGTAGAGAGTAAAGATGGCGTTTTGAGGATCAGGGTGGCGAAGGTCAAGGGTTAAGATGTAGGGGCAGGTTTTTCAAACCTGTCCGAGATTACGGAGACGGACAGATAGAGAAAGGTAAGCATTATGGCTGAGAAGAAGGAACGGAGAGATAAGATAAGGGAGCTTGAGGAAAAAATAAGGCGGCTGGAAGAACAGCAGGAAAAGCGTGGGGGCGGCGTAGCTGGTGGGGTGCTCCGTGGACTGGGCGGTGTTATACCCGGGCTGGGTAAGATGATCGAGGGGCTGGCAGACTCGGAGGCTTTTCAGGAGAGGCTGGAGGCCATCAACAAGGAGGTTGATGAGAGGCTCAGGGAGACACCACTTAAAAGGGTGGAAGGAGGAGGGATTGGCATCGGGCTTGGTGGGCTTGGCAAGGGAAGCATACCTGGAAAGGGCGCCATCCCTAGAGTAGAGAGGAGCTTTTCCATAAGGACTCTAGCTGACGAAAAGCCCGCTTTTGAGGTAAAGGAAGGCAAACCCAAGTCCAAAGGGCGGAGAGCAGCCAAACCCCAGCCTACCGTAGAGAGAGAGGCCCTGGTGGACATCTTCGAAGAGGATAAGCACCTGAAGATAATCGCCGAGCTCCCTGGGGTAGAAGAACGTGACATAAATGTCCAACTTGAGGAAGGCAACCTGATTATATCCGCCGACACCCCTTACCGCAAGTACCACCAGCAGGTGCTTCTACCCTGCCCGGTCAAGGGGAAACCCGGGGTATCTTATAAGAACGGCATCCTGGAAATCGATCTGAAAAAGAGGGCTGAGCATGCCGATTGATATCGACGAGGGCGACCTGAAGCAGGGTGTATTGGGGCTGGTCATCGCCCTGGTGGAGATAATCAGGGATACTCTAAAGATCGAATCCCTCAAGAGAGTGGATGGCGGAAGCCTGACTGATGAGGAATGTGAGCGGCTGGGAGGAGCCCTGATGGACCTGGATGAGGCTATCGAGTCGATAAAAGAGGAGCAAGGCATCGCCGAGGCGGTTCAGCAGGTAAGAGATGGCCTGGACGACGTGGTGAGGGAAGTGGTGGATAGAATGGTAAACCCGGAGAGGTGGGAAGAAGAAGCCGAAAAGCAAGGGGTGTGCTAAATGGAGAAGGATTCAAGAGCCAGAAAAGTAATAGAGCAGTTGGTGAGGCAGGAGATAGAAAAAACAGCCTCTGAGACGAAGGACGTGGTAAAGGAGGTGGTGAGAGCCACCTTCCTTCCCCAGATCAGGATGGCTATATGGGATTCTATCTCCGAAGCGATGCAGGAGGTATTGACAGAAGAGATCTCAACAGTCCAGAAAGCGAGCGATTCTGAGGGGGCCCCGGAGACTGGCACCGCTTTTTCAGAAACGGAAGCAGATGAGATGTCAGCCACCTTGAGGAGGCTTGAGGAAGAGATGGCCGTAGAGGCGGCCAAGGTCAGCAGTAATGGGAGCGGCAGGTATGTCTATTGCATCGCTGATTCCGGTGAAATGGTCAACCTGGGACAGATCGGAGTTGAAGACAGTGAAGTCTACACCATTCCCTACAACGGCTTATGCGCTGTAGTCCATAACTGCTCCGCCGAGCCCTATAAGTCAGAGGATGAGGGGGCGGTCAAGGGCTGGGTGCAAACCCATCAGAAGGTCCTCGATGTGGCTATTGAAACGTTCGATACCGTGCTTCCCTTAGGGTTCGACACCATAGTAAGAAGCGAAGATGAAGTCGACCCCGAACAGGTGGTGAAGGACTGGCTTAAGGACGATTTTGAAAGTCTCAGTGAGAAGATAGACCGGGTCAGGGGGAAGCAGGAATTCGGCGTCCAGATATTCTACGATCCCAAGGTCATGGGGGAAGTGATCGCCCGGGAGAACGGGGAGATTCAGAAATTGAAGGAGGAGATGGCGGCTCAGAAGCCGGGGATGGCTTACATGTCCAAGCGGAAGGTAGAGAAAGCCGTAAAAGAGGAGATGGAGAAGAGGGCACAACAGCACTTTAAGGACTTTTACGGAGTCATTATGAACCAGGTCGACGACATCAAGGTGGAGAAGGTCAAGAGAGACAAAGGTAAGACGATGTTCATGAATCTATCCTGCCTGGTGTTGAAGGAGAAGGTGGAGGAGTTGGGCGGTGAGCTGGAGAGGATCGACAGCATGAAAGGCTTCTCTGTCCGCTTCACCGGCCCCTGGGCTCCTTATAGCTTTGTCTAAGCGCAAATCTAATTGTCACCCTGAGGTCGCCTTAGGCGACCGAAGGGTCTAGATTCTTCGCTTTGCTCAGAATGACAAAGGTCAAGGAACAAAGATGAGAGAATTTCTGCGAGAGGGAGAACAAATTATCATGTCCACTCCGGGGGCTATTGATATTGGCACCCTTGACGTCCTGTGGAGACCGGGGAATCTCCACCTCACTGACAAACGGGTGCTTTTTGAGCGCCAGGGGAGAATCCAGTTTGCCACCTTCCTTGAGGACGTGGTGGATGTCAGGCTGGAGATGAGGAAGTGGATTCTACAGCATATTAGGCAGCTTTGCATAGCCTATCGAGCCAGACCCGGTGACAGTCTCCGGGTGGCATATATTGCCCTCAGGTCACCTGTGGGCTGGCAGAAGGCAGTCAAGGATAGAATGACCGTCGCCTTACTCGAAGGCCGCTCCTTAATGTCACCCTGAGGTCGCCTGAGGCGACCTCAGAATGACACGAAGCGAAGGGCTCAGAATGACAGCCAGGTGAAGGACTAGGATAAGAAATGGCAATGCAACCTACGGCAGCGGCAGAATGTGGTGTAACCGATCTTTTAGAGAGGATTCTGGATAAGGGGTTGGTAATCCATGCCGACCTCATTGTCTCACTGGCAGGGGTCCCTCTGGTCGGGGTTAGTCTAAAGGCAGCCATAGCCGGGATGGAGACCATGCTAAAGTGGGGCATGTTGGTCGATTGGGATGAGAAGATTCGGGACTGGTCTCGAAAGGAGCGGGAGGAATCTCAAAAAGCGAGGGTAGCGTTGGCGGACGGAGAAGAGGTCCTGGTCAAGATGTTTGGCTCCCATTGGTATAGCCAGGGAATCTACCGTTGCTGGAGGCCGGGGCATCTTTATGTCACCGATAGAAGAGTCCTCTTGTGGAGACCCTATCCCGGCGAGGTCTTAATGGAGGTTCCCTACGAGCTAGTAAAAGGGATGGCTGTGGAAAGAAGGATGAGTATCGCCAGGAAGGAAACGGATTACCTTTATATGTTGCTCAAGGATGGTGAGGTGGCTCAACTCCACCATACCGATGTTTCGGCGGTGAAAGGGGCTATCGAAACGAGAATGGGAGAGCTGGGGCTGAAACTGGAGAGGAATCCAACTATCCCTCCCGTTGATGAGGGGGCAGCCAGGTTCTTGACCCCTGGCGAAGGGGTTACCCACTGCGGCAGGATGTGGCGCCTCATGACCCTGCCCGCCCCGGGAGGAATCGCCAGTGATAACTGGAAGCCAGGACACCTGTATTTAACCAACCAGAGGGTGTACTGGTATCACGACTTCGATGGCCATGCAGCCTGGGAAACCCCCCGTGACAGCCTGATTCATGCCACCACCCGGTTGAGGAACCTCGGGGGCATGCTGAATGAGAAACAGATCCTCAGCGTGCTATACAAGAACAAATCAGGGAACAACGTAGCCTGCTTCTCCGGCGTGCCGGTGGAGATGCAGGACTGGGAGGATGCCCTGGTAGATGTCATCAGGCAGCGCAGCGAACCCATGCCCGAGGATTGGGAACCCTGCCCCCAGTGCGGGGAGAAAGCGCCCCGGGAGAAGCTGGTAGGCGAGGGGTGCCCGGTCTGTGGCTGGATAAGCCCCAGGTTGAGGCGAAAAATCTAAAGGAAAGGAGGTGATCAAGAATGGCCCGAGGGAAATGTCTGGAGAGGAACAAGGCAGCAAGCGAGGCGGTGGACAAGAAGACTGCTGCATATCGTGCCCAGGCCAAAGCTGACAGAGGAGCGGTGAAGCAAGCAACCGCAGACTACAAGGCTAAATGGGCGACGGAAAAAGAGGCCAGGGCGGCGGACAGAATGGCAGTCATGACCGGGGGAAAATGACTCCCTCCTGTAAAGCCTTGAAGCTTGTTCCTGAATGACCTCGCCCCACCTTCCTAAGTTGCTAGTGGGTGGGGTGAGGTCACAACCCTAACCTAAATTGGAGCGAGGAGGTGAAAACAAATGGCTCTGACGACAGCCCAGGCGGTAGACCAGGCTAAGAAGCAGCTAAGTGAGCTCATAGAGAGGGAGCCATCGTCTGTGACGGCGGTTTCCAAGGACGAGGAAGGGTGGCATGTCTCGGTGGAGATACTGGAAAGGAAGGCTATCCCCGAGCACATGGATTTGCTTGCCAGGTATGACGTCCTGCTTGATGAGGAGGGGAGCATAGTGAAGTTTGACCGGGGTGACCTCCGCACCCGCAGCGAGGCGACAAAATACGAGGCGGAATAGGACTCAGCTTCAATGAGTCCTTAGCGCTTAATTCTGGATTCGCAATACCTAATCCTTAGAAAGGAGTTGATAGAAATGGCACAAGAGAAGAGTTCAGCAGGAACAGGACCGTTCCTTTGTCCCAAGTGCCGGGCTACTACCTCAGGGAGATATGCCTTCTGCCCTGAGTGCGGCGAGCCTCTGGAGATGGAATGCCCCAGTTGTGGAGTAAGGTGGCGCTTTTATGTGCACCATACTTACTGCCCCTCCTGTGGCAATAAGGTCCCTGAGAAGGCTGGAGTTAGCACGGCCCAGGGCTGGGCATAGATAACTAATGCGTGAGGTCACAGGGTAACGCCTAGAGCATCTGCTCTAGGCGTGGTTGGAGCAGGCGCTCCAACCTACCCCAATCTTCGGATAGGCTTTTGAAGGAAGTCGCAGCGCGGGGCCATGTCCCCCGCCTCCCTAGCCGAGGACAAGCTCGCCACAGCGAGTCGGCCGCCAGGGTCGGTGTCGCCTTAGGCGACCCTCTGGCGACCTCAGGAGACCTTCGGAGACCGCGGCGCTGCGGTATGAAATGCACTTTGTTTTTGTGATTCAGCACTAGACATAGAGGAAAGGTATATGGCTAAAGTTATAGGGATTGATTTGGGGACTACCAACTCGGTAGCCGCCTTTATCGAGAATGGCAAGCCAAAGGTCATGCCCAATGCCGAGGGTGGGCGACTCACCGCTTCTGTAGTGGCTCTGACCGAAGATGGCAGGCGGCTGGTGGGGCAACTGGCAAAGAGACAGGCAGTAGCCAACCCCGAGAAAACCGTTGCCTCCATAAAGAGGCGAATGGGATCTGACTTCAGGGTTAGGCTTGACGGAAAGGAGTTCACACCTCAAGAGGTCTCAAGTCTTATCCTGGGCAAGATCAAAGCCGATGCCGAAAGCTACCTGGGAGAGAAAGTGGCAAAGGCGGTGATTACCGTGCCAGCCTATTTCAATGACTCTCAGCGTCAAGCCACCAAAGATGCCGGCACTATCGCCGGGTTGGATGTAATCAGGATCATTAGCGAACCCACGGCCGCTGCCTTAGCCTATGGCCTGGATAACCAGGATGTCCACAATATCCTGGTCTGGGACCTTGGTGGTGGCACCTTCGATGTCTCCGTCCTTGAGCTGGGCAAAGGAATCTTTGAGGTCAAGGCGGTGAGCGGCAATACCTGGCTCGGAGGGGATGACTGGGATCAGCACATAGTAGATTATCTGGCTGACGAATTCCAGAGAGAGCACGGCGTCGACTTGCGAAAACACACGATAGCGCTGCAGCGGCTGAAGGAGGCAGCAGAAAGGGCCAAGATCGAGCTCTCCAATAGCCAGGTCACCTCCATCAAACTGCCGCTTATCTTCGGTAATACGCAGCATCCCAAACATCTAGATATCACCCTGTCCAGGCAAAAATTCGAGGGGTTGACACAGGATTTGCTTGGCAAGATGGTTTCCCCCACCAGGCAGGCGCTAGCCGATGCCAAGCTTGAGCCCGAAAGTATCGATAGGGTGATCCTGGTAGGCGGAGCTACCAGGATGCCGGCGGTGCAGCAGTTGTGCCGAGGGCTTTTGGGTAAGGAGCCTTATAAAGACATCGATCCTGATGAGGTGGTGGCTATCGGCGCTGCCATTCAAGCCGGGGTGTTAAGCGGCGAATTGGAAAAGGTAACATTGCTGGATGTTACTCCCCTTTCTTTGGGCATCGAGACCAGAGCCGGGATTTTTGCCGGGATTATTGAAAGGAATGCCAAGATTCCTGCCTCCGCAAGCCAGATATTTTCCACCGCTTTCGACAACCAGCCTGAGGTGGATATTCACGTGTTACAGGGAGAGAGGGAGATGGCTTGCTACAACGTGAGCCTGGGCAGATTTCAGCTCACCGATATCCCTCTTGCCCCGCGAGGAGTGCCCCGCATTGAGGTCGCCTTCAATATTGATGCTAACGGCATTCTCCAGGTCTCTGCCACAGACCTTTACACCGAGAATGAATCGGGATTGAGAATTCAATCCTCCAGGCTATCACCTGAGGAAATAGAACGGATGATTGAAGAAGCTAAAGTCTATGCTGAGGAGGATAAGAGGCGGCGTGACGAGGTTGAGATAGGTATTAAAGCCGACAACCTTATCTATGCTGCTGAAAAGATAGTTGCACAAAAAGGGGATAGATTGGATGGCACACAGCTTGCGGAAATAGAGGCAAAGGTATTGGCGGTAAAGGCTGCTTTAGCCAGCGGAGATATTGAGGTGATCAAACTAAGGACTCAAGAGCTGCAAGAAGTGGTCAGGGAATTGTACTCGGAGGAGGAGGTGATTACCAGTGCAAGAGCAACTTAAGGAAATGGCTTCGGTACTGACGACCCAGGTGGAGTCGCTTATCAAGACAGCCGAGCTGATGGAGCCCAAGGCATTCCTCAAGCTTGAAGGTGTTGCAGAGAGCGCAGCCGCAGTGAGGGAGAAGTATGTCAGCACCTGCTCTGAGATCGAGGGACAACTGCAAAAGGTGCTCCAGCAGGTTCGGGAGAAGTCCCCAGACGCCGAGATTGAGGCCAAGCTAACCCAGGCTATCAACCGGCTTGAGGAGCTGAAGAAGCCGTATGTTTGAGGCAAACCACGTGATGAGGGAATGAGGGGAAATGGCTAAAGAGATATTGGCTGGCAAATCAGCAGCCGGTTCACTGGCTAAGGGTGAGGCAGTAGCCACGCGGTCAACAGGCAGCATGCTGCGGACACTCTCTGGAGGAGGAGGTAGTAATGTAGCTAAGCGCTCACCGGGTGGCAGAATAGGAGCAATCTCTGGTGCCAGAGGCACGGTTGTAGCCAGGCGTTCACCGGGCGGTGCCATGGGGACTATTTGCAAAGCGAAAGGGAGTGCTGTAGCCCGAAAAGCAGCGTCGGGCACAGGACTGCGCACGCTCTCTCAAGCCAGGGGCTCTGAGGTAGCCAAAAGAGCTGTATCAGGCTCAACACGGACATACCGAGCTAAGTCTGCTATAACCAGAGGAACAGTGGTAACCAGAGCACTGAAGCCCGGGGCGGTCGAGAAGGTCTCCCCGGCTGAGTTGCCGGGGTATCAGGGCCCAGTATACCTGGGGAGAAGGAAAAGAAGCATTGCTGTCACAAGTGCAACAAGCTCTGTGGCTCTGTGTCAGCTTAGTTCCCGGGAGTGACTATGAACAGAAACCCAAGCTTCCTCAATAATGAAAACCTAAAGCTGATAATCTTTGGGGGGAAAGGTGGCACGGGGAAGACGACATCTGCTGCTGCCACGGCAGTCCATCTGGCAAAAACCTGCCCCGACAGGAAGATAGTGGCTATCTCCACCGACCCCGCCCATTCCTTGGGGGATAGTTTTGGTTGTTCCATCGGGGCAAAGAAGACCTCTATAGATGGCCTCCCCAATCTCTGGGCTGTGGAGATGGACCCCAAGATTGCCCTCGAGGATTTCAAGGAAAGGCATAAGCGGGCGCTCAACAAGCTTGTTGAAAGGTCGGGCTTCTATGGTCAGACAAGCCTGGACAAATTCCTTTCCTTCTCCTTGCCCGGTATGGATGAGGTAATGATATTCTTACAAATCGCGGGGGCATTCAAAGCTGGTTATGGAAAGTCATGGCACAAATCTAAAGATGCCGATTTGATCATTCTGGATACCGCTCCCACCGGACACACCCTGAGATTATTATCCCTGCCCCAAAGGATGGAGGGGTGGATGGATGTTTTCGATATGTCACTGAAAAGATACCGCACCAGCCCCAGGCTGCCCCTTGCCTCGGTCAGAGGTAGTGTACCTAAAGTGGGGGGGGATTTCGTGGATGATTTTGCCAAAGAGTTGAGAGCGGATATAGCAGGTGCAGGCTCACTCCTCAAAGATGCTCAACAGTGCGAGTTTGTCCCGGTGACGATACCCGAGCCAATGGGCATAGAGGAAACCAAGGACCTTATTCTCGGCCTGGAGGAGATGCAGATCCCGGTGAGGAGTATCATCATAAATCGGATCCAGCAAAGCAGGGAGTGCCCCTTTTGCATGCCCAAAGGGAGGGAACACGCAGAGGCTGTTTCACAAATAGAGGAAAGCTTCGCCAGATATAATCTCATAAAGATGCCCGTATTTCCTCATGAAATCCGTGGGAGAGAGAGACTGACAACTTATGCCGAGGGTTTATGTGGAAAACCCCGCCCGTACAGGCTAACCAAGCTCAAGAAGCCTGTGCCAGAGCCGGTATCTGTGGCATCAAGCATCTCAAGCATTTTAGAAAAAGACGTAAAGTTCATCCTGTTTGGTGGTAAGGGAGGAGTGGGAAAGACCTCTTTGGCTGGGGCTACGGCCTTGTATATAGCAAGGCGCTATCCCGAGAAGAAGGTGCTGTTCTATTCCCTCGATCCCGCCCACTCCGTAGCCGATAGTCTCAGCCTACCCGTAGGGGATGAAGTGACAACCATACCAGGGATAGACAATCTCTACGCTCTAGAGACAGATGCCGCCAAGCTACACCGGGATTTCATAGAAAAAATCCGGCAGCTAATGGGCGATGCCTTCGCCCTGTGGGACAAACATCTGACGGTGAAAGGGGATATAAGGTGGGATAAGCAGGTGATGGGCACTTTCGCTCACACCTCCCCTCCAGGGTTGGATGAACTCCTTGCCCTGGAACAGATTATAGGATTTGTGGAGGAGGAGAAATACGACCTGTATGTCCTGGATACTGCGCCTACTGGACACCTGCTCACCCTTCTGGAATTCCCCGAGCTCATCAGGGACTGGCTAAGATATGACTATAGCCGGCTCCTGAAGTGGAATGTGAGGTTACCCCTGACCGAGGTTAGAGATTTGGGCAACCTCATACTGAAATCGACCACGCTGTTGAGAAAGATCAGGCAAGCCCTTACCGATTGCCAAAGAAGCGAGCTTGTAGCTATCACCATCCCAGAAGCAATGGGGGTCGCCGAAACGGAGGACCTTCTCAGCTCACTTAAAAGACTTGGAATCCCGTGCCAACATATCATCATCAACCAGATCGTTCCTCCTACAGAGTGCATTTTTTGTGCCTCCAAGAGGGAGGAGCAGCTAAAGTATGTCCAACAGGTAAAGGGTATGAACGGTTATCTGGTTACCGAGATACCGTTGCTGCACCACGAAATCAGCGGGTTAGACGATCTAACCGAGCTTTCTGAGATTATGTATGGAGAGAATGGAAAGGAGGCGAAACAATGGCAGACTGGATGCAGGGTCTCAGTATGACCTTCAGGGAGAAGGAGATCCATGGAGCACTGAAGAAGCTAGGAGGGGAGGCCCATCCCAAGTTTATAGGCGAGGAGATGGGCATCTCCCGGGATTATGCCGAGGTGCTCTGCCGGGAGATGGTATTCAGGAAACATTTTGTCAAAAAGGGGCTGAAGTACGCCATGAAAGGATGAGCACATAAGGATGCCAGAGGAAGGCGAAGAGACACAGCCTATAGGCTGGCCCTATTGCCCTGTTACCGATACTGAAAATATTATCTACACCAGGATGTGGGCTCGTGCCGCTGAGCTGGAGAAGCAGGGAACTGTTCTAACCGATGCAGACCTATCGAGATTGTGGGATGAGGAGTTAGAGAGGGTAAAGGAGCAACTGCAACAGCGGCGCGCCAGGAGCCGGGAGCAGCTTCGCAGATTTATGGGGTTGAGATGAGTGAAGTCGATGAATTGGATGCTCTAGACTTCATTAAGTATAACGGACCGGTTACGGCTTCAGAGGTTGCCAAGAGGTTCGGGCTGGAGCCCGACGATGCAGTGACTGTTCTCTCACGGTATGTCAGGCAGGGGCTGCTCAGGGAGCTTATGGGGATTGAAGCCAGGTCTGATGTGAGGACCCGGATGAGCTCCCGGGAGAGGGTCAAAAAGTATGTTACAACCGGGAGGGGGGAATCCAGGTTACCTGGTACTGTGCGAGTGTTAGGGAGGAAAAATGGAGAAGGAAAAGCGACGACCAGCTAGTAGTGAATTAGAGGCTTTGCAAAGAATCGGTGAGAAGGGCGGGAAGATCGATTATCGAGCGCTAGCCGCTGAGCTGGGGTTTGGCTCCCATTATATGAGTGTCATCTGCCGTGCCCTGGGCAATGCCGATCATATTGACTTTAAGGCTTCAGGGATATGTGCCCTTACTCTTAAGGGCAGGGAGGAGTTAAGAAGAAAAGGACTTCTGACGGAGGAAATCGAAAAGAAGCTAAAGGAGAAGGAATTGAAAGACACATTCGGTCGAATACCGACTGAGTTTGGAGAGAATCCGGGAGCGGAAAAGGGATCAAAAAGCTCATCCACCCGAAAGGCACGGATTAAGAGCGCTGAAGAGCTATTTGCCAAAAGGACTTGGACCGGGATGGAAGAAGGGGTAACAGGCCTTCCTGCCCAAAAGCCACAGATTCCAAGAGAGGCTGTTCCACTGAATGATGTTGAGTTGCAGGCTCTAAAAGAGCTGGGGCAGTGCGGGGGCAGGATGGCGGGTCGAAACCTGGCCAGCAGGGTAGGGCGCAGCTATGAATCTATGGACCGCTATTACCGCACTCTGGGGCATGCTGATCTAATCGATTACATGGGTTCAGGAGTATGTGTCCTTACTCCTAAGGGGAGAGAGCTGCTGGGGAAAATGGGGTTGCTGGTGTAAAGAGGCGTTGTTTCTGGAGATAGTTATGGAATGGGAAGCCCTTAGGCGTTCGCAAGAGAAGGAGAAAAAAGAGGCGGGAGCCTCTGCCTCCCTCGCCCGGGCTGGAGCTAGCATCGCCAGCCTTGCCAGGGCAGAGATGGCCAAGGCAAGAGGGGATGCAAGCAGAAGGAACCCCAAAGTCGAAGCCTGGGAAAAGCAACTCGATGCCGTGATGAGAAAGAAGGAGAGGGAGGAGCATAAAAAGAGGGAGGAGGAGAAGGAAAGGATTGCCCGCAGAGAAAGGGAAGCCGGGATGCTACAAAAGCTGGTCTGGCTCATGGCCAGGGATAACATTTTCGATGGGTATATGGGGGAAGGGAGCTGGGTGGTGGGGCAGGTACGTTGCTTTGTGAGCGGAGTGCCTCAAGACAGGTGGCATCTCGTCGTTGTCGCTTTGGACAAGAGCAAGTTTATGCTTCGCTGGGGGTGGAGCAACCTCCTCGGCGTATATCTATGTAGACTCGATGGCGGACTTGGCTTAAGGAAATATGTCCGAATTGCCCCCGATGAGGTGGGGAGATTCAGCGAAATGAGGCAATTTCTGAAAGAAGAAGGGCTGGACACTAATCTCATGGAGCAAGCTGCAAGGTGGCAGTCTTCTCAGTTACAGCAGGCGCAGGAGAGGGAAGAGAGGGAAAAGCAAAAGAGCAACCGAAGCTTCCATAAGGTTCTAACCAGCACCGAGCTGGAGGCTCTGGAAAGGATTGCCGATGCCGGAGGGAAAACCCACCCTATATATCTAGGTGGTCAAATGGGATACAGCACTAACTATGCCCGCGCCCTGTGTAAGTCGCTGGGAAGAGCCGATTATGTTGATTTCCTGGCTTCAGGATGGTGTGTAATCACCCCTAAGGGGAAGGAAGAATTGATGATGAAAGGGCGGCCAAAAGGGGAGCAGTGAATATGGAGCGGGGAATATCACTGGTCAGGCTGCAAAAAGAGGCAAAGAAGAAGGCAAAGGGGAATGTGCCTCTCAGCTTCCAGGCCAAATTTGAGATGGATAAGGAAAGGGATACCAGGGGCTATGATGAGGTCTCATATCGAGCGGGAGGATCAAAGAGGGTGCCAACCGGCACCGAACTCGAAGCTCTGAAGAGGGTTGGCGAGAATGGAGGGAAGGTTGATTATCGAAACCTGGCCCGCCAAATGGGCTGTGGCTCTAATTACATGAACATCATCTGCCGCTCCCTGGGGAGCACTGACTATATCGACTACAAGGCTTCAGGGATGTGCCTCCTCACCCCCAAGGGGAGGGAGGAGCTAGAGCGAAGGGGTTGGGTGATGGAGGTGGATGAGGTGGAAGAGAAGGAGAGAATCGCCAAAAGGGAAAAAGAGATGCTACAGAGGCTGGTTCAGTTCATGGCTAAAGATAACATTTTCGATGGAAAGGAAGAGGAGGAAGATTGGGTCCTTGGCAGGGTGAAGTGCTCCGTAAACAGGAATCCTTTAGGCTGGGATCTTCTTGTTGTCGCCCTGGAGAGAAGCCAGTTTATAAGCCGCTGGGGGTGGAGTGATCTCCTTGGCATGTACCGCGCCCAGCTCGATAGCCAGCTTAATCTAATCGATTATCTCCGGGTAAGCCCCGGTGAGATTGAGAAAGCCCCTGAGCTTAAGGAGCTCCTGAGGAGGACATGATGCTCTATCAGACACCAGAAACCGGACTGGCTGTTCTTTGTAACTGTGGCTATGAGATAGATTCTTTCCAGCCCAAGGAATTCTGCAAGGACGGCTTATATCACCGTGGCTACTCTGCCATTTGCCCCAATTGCGGCATTTGTTACTACTTCAGAAACCTAGGTCTTCTGCGCAGATTTAGGAAGACCTACCGCTACTCAGATGCCCCCTACCGATTTCGTGAATATGGGGGTTATAAAACCTGGCTTTGCTTTTGCAATAGGGAAATAGCCACCTCTCTTATTATTTCCAAAGGCGGCTGGGAAGCCTACTGCCCTTATTGTGAGGTAGGCGTTCTCATTACCGATTTGCACGATGTGTGGGAGGCACCCTACATCAAGCTGGAGTAAATTAGATTCTCTGTTGAAAGGAGGTTACGGAAATGGAATGGGCACCATATAAGCTACCAGGCGGCTATAGGCGGTGGGGAGCACGGCCACTGAAACCCGGTGAGGTGCTGCCCCCTAGCGTGTACGACTGTGTCTATTGCAGAGGCGAGGGGAAAGCGCTTCTTCATAACAGGATTTTCACCTGCCGCGTGTGCAAAGGCACCGGCACCATATACATGGAACAGCCGGCAGTGCAGTGCACTTATTGCCGTGGGACAGGAAAGCAAGAAAGGGGTAGGGACTTGCCCTGCCGGGTATGTAAGGGAAGGGGGATTGTCCCTGTTGTCGAGCCTGTAGAGGTCTGCCCTGATTGTAAAGGCAGGGGAAGGGAGCTCAAGGGCAAGTTGCCCTGCCAGATGTGCAAGGGAAGCGGCGTGGTGTCTAAGGAGCAAGCGGAGAAGGTTCTCCAGTCGCAGCGACGGGGGGATGGCGGGGAAGGCAGTCAGGGCTTCTGTAGCGTAACCGGGGTGGGCAGCGCGCCCACCGGCACCGAAGTGGAAGCCCTGGGAAAAATCGCCGAGTTCGAGGAAGGAAGGACTCATTTCCAACAGATAGCCCGTAGATTAGGGCGTAACAGTAGCTATGCCCGTGTGCTCTGCCGCTCGCTGGGGAAGGGTGATTATATCGATTTTAATAATTCGGGAATAGCTCAAATAACCCCCAAAGGGGTAGAGGAATTGAGGAGGAGAGGGCTGCTCAAGAAAGAGATTGAACTACCTGGAGATCCACTGGTCAAAGAGCCGCAGCCTCATAAAGGACCTGTCTTCAAGTGGGGGGAGTAACCCCAATCAAGAAGGAAATTGAAACTGCGAAAGGAGGAACACTATGCGCTGCTTTATCGACTTCGTCAAGTCAATATTGGGCATTGGTAGAACGAAACGGCTGAGCTACGACCTAATGAAAGCAGATGCAGACACGGAAGCTGCGGTCATGGGTACCATAAACAAGAGCTTCGAAGCCTACGCAAATCGGGACGTGGAGGGTGTCCTGGCACTACTTGTACCGGTGCCTGACGTGGTCGCTATTGGCACGGGAGCGGACGAGAAGTGCATTGGGCTGGAGGAAACGAGGAGACAACTGGAACGTGACTTTGCCCAGTCTGAGGGTGGCTCTTGGAAAATGGACTGGCACCTGGTCTCAGCCGCAGGCCCAGTGGCCTGGGTAGCGGCTGATGTTACCATGTACGCCAGGGTTGCCGGAAAAGACCTGAGCGCTCCTATACGATTCACTGCGGTGCTGGTGCAACACGGCGATAAGTGGCTTTTCGCCCAGCAACACATATCAATGGCGGCTGCCGGGCAGCGGGTGGGCCAATCGTTCCCGACATAGTTGTGCTGGTGTCATGTGGGCGGCATTGAAAGCAGAGCCATGTCACCTGCCACTTTAGATTTGTAGGGTGGGTGCAGCGTAGCGAAACCCACCATCTCGCCACGGCGGGTCGCTCGCCAGAGCCAAATCTGGCGACCTTCGGAGACCCATTCCTCCAAAAGGTGGGATACGTCCAACTCCACCATACCATAGTCGCAATGACGAAGGAGTAGGGGCGACATGACGTGTTGCCCCGAGGTGAATCCACCGACTAGGTTAGCGCAGAAGTATTGACAGGTGTTTAATCATGTGTTACAATGTTAGCCGAAACAGGGGATGGAAAACAAACATATCAGGGGATTGCGCCTGGGGCTTGAACTGTCCCAGGAGAGGTTTGCCCGGCTCCTTGGGGTCTCGCTGCAAACAGTGAGACGGTGGGAAGAAGGCGTGAGCAAGCCACTACCCGTGTTAAGTCAAAAGCTGGAGGAACTACAAAGAAAACTGGGAGGTGCCGGGATGGCCGAAGAGGAGAAAAAGAGAAAAAGCGAGGGGGAATTTGATTTTGGCTTCGGTGGCTTGTTCAAGGGACTCGGTAGCCTGTTTGACCTCGTCTCCAAGATGTCTGAAGAGGGGAAGGAGGAGTATACCCGCACAGGCGAGATTAAGGGTTTGGGCGACCAGGCCAAGGGCGTATATGGCTTTAGCGTGAAGCTGGGATTGGGAGGGAAACCGGTTATAGAGCAGTTCGGCAATATTAAGACAACCGACAGGGGAGCAGTGGTGGCTGAGGTCCGGGAGCCCATAGTGGATGTCTTCGACGAGGAGGAGAGATTGTTGGTGATTGCTGAGCTCCCTGGCGTGGAGGAGAAGGACATTCATCTTGAGGTTAAGGATGACATCCTGGATCTCTCTGCTGAAGCAGGAGACAGAAAATACAGTAAAGAGATATTGCTTCCCTCGGCCGTGGACGCTGAATCCATGGAATCCACCTATAAGAATGGCATTTTGGAGATAAGGTTGAGAAAGAGATCATGAACACGCCCGAGGATTCAGGTTCATAGGTAGCATGAACGAAGTTAGCAAGGCGCCAATTGTTTGCAAATTCGAGCCAGCTGGCGACGATGTCGTAGCCAGCTAATTTTTGGACTCAAGAGGTAAGCAGAATGCCCAATGTAGAAACCAAAGTCTTAACCCTCAGGGTTTCCGAGGCTCTGGCGAAGGATGTAGGTCGGGGAATAGCCAGGATCGACCCAAAGGATATGGTGGAGATAGGTGCTGAGGTCGGTGATATCGTCCAGATCGCAGCCAAGAGACAGACTGTAGCCAAACTCATGCCTACCTACATGGAGGACCGGGGTAAGGGTGTTACCCAAATCGATGGTATCACCCGGGAGAACGCCCAGGTTGGGCTGGGTGAAAAGGTACAGGTCCAGAAAACAGAATACAAGACTGCTACTAGCATAGTCCTCGCCTCGATAACCTCATCATCCGCTTTTGCTCGTGAAAAGGATACCGGCTACATCGGGAGGTTGCTGGAGGGAACGGCAGTGACCTCCGGAGATAAAGTGAGGGTCAACCTTTTTGGCACTCGCTACGAGGAGTTCTCCGTAGTAGATACCAACCCTAAGGGAGTTGTTGTCATTTACCCCACCACCCTGGTAAAGATGAAAGGTGAAAGGGTTGCCGACAAAGAAGGGGTTGGAATTACCTATGAGGACATAGGAGGGCTCCACAAGGAGATTCAGAAGATAAGAGAGATGATCGAGCTTCCCCTGAAATACCCTGAGGTCTTTGACAGGCTAGGGATAGAAGCCCCCAAGGGGGTGTTGCTGCATGGTCCTCCAGGTTGCGGCAAAACACTCATTGCCAGGGCTGTAGCTAACGAAACCGATGCCCACTTTTTCCACATAAGTGGTCCGGAGGTTATTCATAAATTCTATGGAGAGAGTGAAGCGCACCTGCGAGCCTTGTTTGAGAAGGCAAGCGAACGGGCGCCGGCAATAATCTTCCTGGACGAGATTGATGCCATAGCCTCCAAGAGGGAGGAAATCAGGGGCGACCAGCAGGTGGAGAGAAGGGTTGTGGCCCAGCTTTTGGCCTTGATGGACGGCCTGAAATCAAGGGGGCAGGTGATTGTCATCGGGGCTACCAACATACCCAATGTGCTTGACCCGGCACTGCGGAGACCGGGCCGGTTTGATCGGGAAATCTCAATAAGTATCCCCGATAAGAACGGAAGGCTGGAGATAGTCCATATTCATACCAGAGGAATGCCCCTGGCTTCGGATGTCGACCTGAAAAAGCTAGCTGAAATTACCCACGGCTTTGTCGGTGCCGACCTGGAGGCGCTCTGTAGGGAAGCGGCCATGATAAACTTAAGGAAGATCATGCCCAAGATTGAGTTTGAGACAGACTATATTCCCTATGAACTGCTCTTGGAATTGGAAGTTACCATGGATGACTTCATGGAGGCATTAAAGGAGGTGGAGCCGTCGGCCATTAGGGAGGTTTTCATCGAGATTCCCGATGTGAAGTGGAGCGACGTCGGCGGTCTTGAGGAGGCAAAGCGAGTCCTCATGGAGACCATCGAGTGGCCCCTGCAGTATCCAGAAGTGTTTGGCAAAGCCAACACCAGTCCCTCAAAAGGGATATTGCTTACCGGGGTCCCGGGCACTGGAAAGACCCTGATGGCCAAAGCTGTGGCCAATGAGAGCGGAGTGAATTTCATCTCGGTTAAGGGTCCGGCTTTGCTCTCCAAATGGATAGGGGAGTCGGAGAAAGGAGTCAGGGAAGTGTTCAAGAAGGCTAAACAAGCCAGTCCCTGCATTGTCTTCTTTGATGAGCTGGATGCCATTGCCCCTGTTCGGGGAGCTGGCGGCGACTCTCATGTTACCGAGAGGGTGATCAGCCAGTTCTTAACTGAACTCGATGGGATAGAGGAGCTTAAAGGTGTGGTGGTTCTGGCCGCCAGCAACAGACCGGATATTATCGACCCGGCCCTGCTTAGAGCTGGTAGATTCGACTTTCAATTGGAATTGCCCGTGCCTGATGAGAAGGCAAGACTGGAGATATTCAAGGTCCATACCAGGGGGAAACCCCTGGCTGATGATGTTGACCTCGAGTCCCTCTCCAGAGCGACTGATGGCATGGTGGGGTCTGACATTGAAGCCATCTCGAGGAGGGCTTCCATGGCGGCCATAAGGGAATTCATAAATCACGAGGAGAAGGACCTGGACAAATTCAAAATCACCGCTCGGCATTTCAGTCAAGCACTGGAATCAATACAGAAAGCTGAAGACCAGCCATGAGGGAACTCCTTTATGTCCCTGTTATCCACACGGAGGCTGAAATGGGGAGCACAGCTTCCGCTATCGACCGTAGAAGCGCCGCCCTTGTTGGAGAAGAGAGATGGGCCAAACATAAGGAGACAGTGGCCAAGTTCTGGGAGAACTTGACTCATTACTTCGATTCTCTTGATGCCACCAACTTCAAGATATATCAAGATGGGCTGCTGGCAGATGGTGAACTGGGCCGGAGGATTATCGAGGAGGGAGCAGCACGCGGGAGCAGCAACCACCAAATCATCCTCGATCTTATGGAAAAGGGTGCTGAGATAGTGAAGACTGAGGATACATCTCTCCTCAAGGAGGAGTACAAATATATCACCCAGCTTGTACAGTCCAAATCGGTTGTCAAGAAAATCATTGCCTATGCCAAATATAGACTCCGTAAAGGTCGGCTGATGAAGGAAAGGGATAAATTTGTAGCTAAGATGATCGATGAGACCTTAATGGAGGGAGAGGTTGGCGTTCTCTTCATGGGAAGTCATCATAATGTTCCTCCTTATCTGCCGGAAGACATTGTAGTGGAGCAGGTCAAGGACAGGGAAAAGATTAACGCTTACCTCAGGATGCTTCCCTTCAGGAGATATGGGAAAAGATTTGACCAACTGGCTGAATACCTTGCCTCGCCAGGCTAGTGTGCCGTCAGGGAAGAACCTCGCGATTCATGGTGGCTGTCGGGTCCCTGACCCGACGCCAGTTGCTTCGCATAAGCTGCAGGTCAGTCGCCGGAGGCGACTGACACTCACCAAAGGCAACCAATTCGCTCATAATTACCTGACGCGACACTAGCCGTACGAACACTGTCAGGTTTCCAGTTGCCCGTTTGTCACTTTGGCTCACACGCATGCTAGAGTGCAAGCACCTGCCTTCGTAACCCCCGCATCCCCCCTTTTCTGCCACACCTTCCCATACTATTCCCTGTCTTCATTCCCCCAACGTGGGGCAAGTTCTGACACTTCGTGTTAGGGTCCCCCAAAAGGACAAAAAAGGAAGTTGGACGTTGTCCGCCCAGTGCCCTCTGGGCGATTACGCGCTTGACAGTGTCGGAAAACGAGCGTAGAATCTCACAGAAATCTCTCAAAATGAGGGAGTGGGCTTGCTGTGCGATCTGAGAACGAAACAGGGATTCATCGCAACAAACGGACATGAGTTCTAGGAAGTGTCACCGGTGTGGGCGGGTTCACAGTGGAGTGTGTGGTATCCCCAGCATTGGCACCAATGGCAACGGCGCTAACGGCAATGGTATCAGGACAATAGGGGACAGAGCAAATAGGTCACCGGCACATGCCTATCCTATATCGGAAGTGCCAAAAGCTGTCAGGAGGCCGCGTTCGGCGAAATGTAGTCTGGAGAGGTTGCTTGACTGGGTCATGGAACACGAGAACAGATGTCTGGACATGCTCAAACAGTTGCCATGGGAAACGCAAGAGTACGCGGCTACAATGGAGAGATTCGATAGGCTGCAGGAGGCAGGTGCTCAGGTTCGGGCACAGCTGGCAGCCAGGAGACTCCGCTAGAGAGATAAGACGTCTTCCGGCTTCATGGCACTCCCTACTATCCTTTCTTATCTATCGACCAGTTCTTGCCTCAGCAGCTTCCGTGCCCCACTATGATCTACCCCAACAAGTCCTTTGGCCATGCCCTCTAACTTAGTCTCCTTTCGGGAGCCTGGGAAGTCAAGCGGCTGGGCAGCATCGAGACGGACTTCTCCCTGTGAACCACGATTCTGTTTACGTCGGTATGGGGTAACATTTGTCCAAGATGTATAAGGGTCACAAAAGCCTGAATTGTTATCCCCATCTTCCGGCAGACCTCAGGAACCTGAGTCCCCGATTCGGCCTGCCTCAAGGCGAAGGCAACCTGCTCCGCAGTGTACCGGGATCTCTTCATGGGACGATCCTCCTCTCTCACAATATTAGATC